>FUFK010042995.1_pt1 | contig 106540 bp, 101 predicted proteins | sample 1021851 | NCBI WGS metagenome assembly FUFK01 (sample SAMEA51879418, study PRJEB19060) | metagenome
TGTGTTCTGCCCTTCCGGGACCCTGGAGAACAGGACGTTCGACAGGGAGCCCCCAGGGACGGGTTCACGGCGTTCCCGGAAGGGCAGAACACAGACACGCTCCCCCAGATGGAGAGAACCCGCTGGAGATATCCGCCCCGTCAAAAAGGGGCACAAAAAAAGCGCGGCCGTAGCCGCGCTNNTCCGCCTTCCNTNGCGGGGGGTCTTCATCCTGAAACAGGATCNGGTCCGGGCTTAGAAGTTGTAGCGCCCGAACAGGCCGATGTTGTCGGAATCGTCGGTGAAGGCCACCCGGGCGCCCACGTCCCAGGNGCGGGTCAGGTTAACCAGACCCTGGCCGTAAACACCGAAGTTGCCGTCATAGATGTCTTCGTAGAGCACGCCGCCGGACAGCTCCAGCATCTCGGTGGTCTGATGGCGCAGACCGCCGCTCACCGCGTAGCCCCACTCTTCGTCATTGAAGTCGTTGTCGTCACGGATCACGTCGGCGGTACCGACCAGATCCAGGCCGCGCTGCAGCGGGGTGTGGAAGCCGGCGCCCACATACAGGCGGTTGCCGTCCACGTCNTCGCTGCCCGGGCTGTCGTAGTCGCCGTCGTAGAAGCTGGCGCCGCCGCGCAGGAACAGATGCTCGTCCAGGGCNAAGGANCCTTCACCGCTGAGCACGTCCACATCCGGGCCGTTGTCGTAATCCCAGTTGTCATAACCGAACTGACCGTAGGTGTACGAGAAGCCGTTGTCGCGAACCGGCGTGGTCTGCTGGCTCTGGGCCTGGGCGTTGATGCTGGCCAGGGAAGCCGCGGCGATCGCGGATGCCATCAGGGTCTTCTTCAACATTTCCATGTCCTCGCTTTTGAAATGGTCGATCAGGATGAGCGCCATCATCCACCTGGCCGCGACCCTCTACCAGTACCGGCCTCGCGCTTTATGACCCTTTTATAAAAGTTTTCATTTTCACGCTTTTTTGTCGTTTTTCAGGCGCGCCGGAACGCCTTGCTTGACCTTGGGGTTGCCCCCAGGTTTAACACTGGTCACTGATCGTTGTTCCCGTTGACGAACACGGAAGCCAATACCATGCGCACGCACCACTTGCCGATTCAGGGCGCCACCTGCCAGGGCTGCGCCAATAAAATCCGGACCGCCCTCGGGGCGGTGCCCGGCGCCGACGAGGTCCAGGTGGATCTCGATGAACAGACGGTCACCGTGCGCGGCGACGCCCGGCCCGAGGCACTGACCCGCGCCCTGGCGGAGAGCGGTTACGGCGTGGAANCGGCGCCCGAGCCGGAGCCGGAGCCCGAATCCGAAGGCAGCGACAGCGCCCGGTCCGGCGGCGACATCCAGCTGGCGATCNCCGGCGCCACNTGCGCCTCCTGCGTTCGCAGCATCGAAACGGCCCTNGGCGGCGTGCCCGGCGTCCGCGAGGCAAGCATGAACCTGGCCGACCACAGCGCCCGGGTGAGCGGCCGGGCGGCACCGCGCGATCTGATCCGCGCGGTGGAGAGCGCCGGNTACGGCGCCAGCGTGGTCGACGACCCGCGCCGCGCCGACCAGGAACGGGAAGAGCGCGAACAGGCCCACTACCGGCAGCTGCTGCGCCACACCGGCTACGGCCTGGGCGTGGGCGCGCCCTTGATGCTGTGGGGCCTGCTCGGCGGCAGCATGACCGTGGAACCCGGCACCTGGAGCCAGGCCGCCTGGCTGGCGGTGGGCGTGATCACCCTGGCGGTGCTGGCGGTGCCCGGACGGCCGTTCTTCGTCGGCGCCTGGAAAGCCCTGCGCCACCACAACGCCAACATGGACACGCTGATCGCACTGGGCACCGGCACCGCCTGGCTGTACTCCATGGTGGTGGTGCTGGCGCCGGGGCTGGTGCCGGAAGCGGCCCGCCATGTCTATTTCGAGGCCAGCGCCATGATCATCGGNCTGATCAGCCTGGGCCTGGCCCTGGAAGTGCGCGCCCGGGGCAAGACCAGCGCCGCCGTCAAACGNCTGCTCGACCTGCGNGCCAAAACCGCCCGCGTGCTGCGTGACGGCGGCGAGCAGGACATCCCCGTGGAACAGGTGGTGGCCGGCNACCGCGTGCGGGTGCGCCCGGGCGAGAAAATCGCCGTGGACGGCGANGTGGAAGAAGGCAGCAGCCGGCTGGACGAGTCCATGCTCACCGGCGAGCCGATGCCGGTGGCCAAGGGCCCCGGCGACAGCGTCGCCGCCGGCACCCTGAACGAGGGCGGCACGCTGGTCTACCGGGCCACCCGGGTGGGCGCGGACACCGCCCTGGCGCGGATCATCGAGCTGGTGAAAAAAGCCCAGGGCACCAAGCCGCCGATCGGCCGGCTGGCGGACCGGGTGTCCGCGGTGTTCGTGCCCACCATCATGCTGATCGCGGTGGCCGCCGCCCTGGTCTGGTTCAACGTGGGGCCGCAGCCGCCGTTCTCGCACATGATGGTGGCGGCCACCACGGTGCTGATCATCGCCTGCCCCTGCGCCCTGGGCCTGGCCACGCCCATGTCGGTGATGGTGGGCGTGGGCAAGGCCGCCGAGTACGGCATCCTGATCCGCCAGGGCGAGGCGCTGCAGACCGCCGCCGACCTGGACACCGTGGTGCTGGACAAGACCGGCACCATCACCGAGGGCCGCCCGGCGCTGACCCGGGTGCTGGCCGCCGAGGGCGAAACCGAGGATGACGTTCTGACGCTGGCCGCCAGCCTGGAAGCCGGCTCGGAGCACCCGCTGGCCCGGGCGATTCTCGACGCCGCCGACGAGCGCGGCCTGTCGCCCCGGTCGGTCAACGACTTCCAGGCGCTCAACGGCAAGGGCGTCAGCGCCCGACTCGACGGCGCCACCCTGCGGCTGGGCAACCGCCGCTGGCTGGAGCAGGAAGGGGTCTCCCTGGCGCTCGAAGATCAGGCCGCCGATCTCAGTCAGGACGCCGCCACGCCGCTGTTCCTGGCCCGCGACGACCGGGTGATCGGCGTGCTGGGCGTCGCCGACCGCATCAAGGAAGACGCCGCCGACGCCATTCGCCGGCTGCGCGAGCGCGGCCTGCGGGTGATCATGATCACCGGTGATATTCAGGCCAGCGCCGACGCCATCGCCCGCCAGGCCGGCGTCGACGAGGTGCTCGCCGAGGTGCTGCCGGAGGACAAGGCCCGCGAAGTGCAGCGGCTGCAGCAGGACGGCGCCAAGGTGGCGATGGTGGGCGACGGCATCAACGACGCCCCGGCGCTGGCCCAGGCGGACGTGGGCTTCGCCATCGGCACCGGCACCGACGTGGCCATCGAGTCCGCCGCGATCACGCTGATGAGCGGCTCGCTGCACGGCGTCGCCGACGCCATGGCGATTTCCCGGGCGACGCTGGGCAACATCAAGCAGAACCTGTTCGGCGCCTTCGTGTACAACAGCCTGGGCGTGCCGGTGGCCGCCGGTCTGCTCTACCCGTTCACCGGCTGGCTGCTCAGCCCGGTGATCGCCGGCGCCGCCATGTCGCTGAGCTCGGTGACCGTGGTCAGCAACGCCAACCGGCTGCGCTTTTTCAAACCCGGCAAGCACCGCGCGGACCAGGAGCGCTCCCGTGCGGCCGTCTGAGCTGGCGGCCCAGTTGCGCTGCCCCCACGACCAGGACGGGCAGGAAGTGGGCGAGCGCATGAACGCGCACAACGCGCCGGTTATCGAGGCGGCCTACCAGGCCCTCCGGTGCCGGGCCGGCGACCGGGTGCTGGAGATCGGCCCGGGCAGCGCCGGCCATCTGGATCGCCTGTTCGGCCTGCAGCCGGACCTGGACTACACCGGCCTGGACTGTTCGGCGCTGATGGTGCGGCAGGCCCAACGCGCCCACCGCCACATCCCGCCGCCCGGGCGGGCCCGTTTCGTGGTCGGCGACCTGATGGCGGCGCCGCTGGCGGACGGCGCCCTGGAGCGCATCGTCGCGGTCAACGTGGTGTACTTCTGGTCGCCCCTGGACGAGGCGCTGAACCGTTTGCTCGCCCTGCTCGCCCCCGGCGGCCGCTGCTGTCTGGCGCTGCGCAGCCGGCGCTGCATGACCCTGCCGGTGTTCGAGCACGGCTTCGCGTTGTTCGACGGGCCGGATCTGGCCATCGACATGAAACGGGTCGGCTTTTGCAACGTCACCGTGGAGAGCCGCCGGGAAAACAGCGTCAATGTGCTCGGCGAGGATATGGAAAAAGAAATGTTGCTGGTGTGCGGCGAGCGGCCCGCCTCCGGCGTGACTGACACGAGGCACACACCATGAATTGGCTGATCAATCTCTCCGGCCTGGCCCTGATGGCGCTGATCGTCTGGTGGTTCTGGCTTTCCGGTGCCGGCAAGGCACGCCGCGCCGGTCACGGCGCGGTGGATATTATCGTCGACGACGGGGTCTATGAGCCGGCGGTGATCGAGAGCAACGCCGGCGAACCGCTGTCGCTGCGCTTCGAGCGACGCGACGCCAGCCCCTGCGCCGAACAGGTGGTGTTCCACGGCCTCGACGTCAGCGAGTATTTACCGGTGGGGGAAACCACCACGGTGACGCTGACGCCGGAACAGCCGGGCACCTACCGCTTTACCTGCCAAATGAATATGTACCAGGGCAAACTGATCGTTCACTGACACGAGGATAGCACCATGAAGCGTTTACTGACCGCCGCCGGCCTGCTGTTGGCCAGCTCCCTGGCCGTGGCCGAGGCCCCCGAGGCCGGCACCCTGGAGGTGTATAAATCACCGACCTGCGGCTGCTGTGAGAAATGGGCGGACCACATGCGCGATAACGGCTTCGAGGTGGTCACCCACGACGTGCAGAACCTGCAGCCGATCAAGGAAAAAGCGCAGCTGCGTCCGGGGCTCGGCTCCTGCCACACCGCCTTTATCGACGGCTACGCCATCGAGGGCCATGTGCCGGCGGAGGACGTGCGCCGCCTGCTGGAGCAGAAGCCCGATGCCCACGGGCTGACGGTGCCGGCCATGCCGGTGGGGTCGCCCGGGATGGAGATGGGCGATCGGCAGGACGATTACCAGGTGCTGCTGTACGGCGAGGACGGCGTTAAGGTGTTTGCCGAGCATCCTTGAGGATTCGGGTCTGATAATGGTGGGCTCCGTAGCCCGGCGCCGGGAGCGGTACATAATGTCCAGGACCCGCCGTGAACCCGTCCCTGGGGGCTTGTGTTCGGCTCCCTGCCTCACACAGTCCTGGACATTATGTACCGCTCCCGGCGCCTGACGTGGGTGCATTCAGGAACGCATCCGAACCCTAAAGCGCTTCCTCTTTAGGGGTGGTGGTGCGGCTGCGCAGGTATTCGACCAGCGCCGCGCGGCCCTGGGCGTCATCGCCCTGGTCCAGGTTCTCGGGGAAGTAGAAGGGATGCGGCGCCTGCTCGCCCCGGGCCGGGTCGAGCAGGCGGTCGAGGCCGTCCCGGGCGTCGCTGCCGCGCACCGAGCCGTCGTGCAGGAAGCGGGCCTTGCCGTCCAGGGCCAGCAGCAGCGGCTGGGCGAAGCCGCGCCGGCCGCCGCGCAGGGTGGCGTCGAGGGCGACCACGGAGTCGTCGTAGGCCGGCGCGGGGCCGCCGCGGGCGTCCTGCACGTCGCTGAAGTCGCTCACCGTGGACCGTTCGAACAGCACCAGCCGCTCGTCGTTGTAGGCCGGGTAGAGGGTTTCGATGGGCACCACCTCGGCGGAGACCGGCTGGTTGGGGTCGGCGGTGTGGCAGGCCACGCAGCCGGCGCCGCCGTCTTCCCGGCGGGTGGTGAACAGGGCGCGGCCGGCGGCCACCTGGTCGGCGTCCAGATCGTCGGGGGCGGCCGGTGCCGGTAACTGGTCGGTGTAGGCGCGCAGGTCGTCCAGTTTCCGCTGGGCAACGCGGCGGCCCACCGGGCCGGCCGGGGCGCCCACCGGCAGGTCGGTGCGCTCCACCTCGACGAACGGAATCACATCGGTGGCGGCCATGCCCTCCGGAATCACCCCGGTGTCGCGCAGCACCGCCTCGTAGCGCCGGGCGATCTCGTCGCCCAGGCGGCCGGCGACCACGTTCAGGAAGGCGCGACCGGATTCGGTGAGCAGACTGGTGGGCTCCATGGCCACGGTGTAATCCAGATTGTTGAAGTCATCCACCTTCTCGAAGATGCCGGCGTGGCTGCCCGGCGCCGCCAGGTCGGTGCGGAAGAACGGCGGCGTGATGGAGGCGTTGCCGAGGCCGTCCGGGGTGCCGTCGAACGAGGTGCGCGGGTAGTAGCGCCGGGTCTCGCCGTCCTGCTGGTAGGTGCCGGTGAGGTATTCGCGGGCGGCGGCGGTGGCGTCCTCGACGGTGCCGTCGGCGGGGATGCCGGCGAAGTCGCCGCGCCCGACGGTAACGCCGTCATAGGGCTCCGGCTCCGGCCCGGAGGGCAGCAGGCCGTCGAGCAGACCGCCCTGTTCATCGTCGGCGCCGGCGTCCGGCTGGTCCAGGCGCAGCTGCAGCAGCGGCAGGTAGGCGAGCGGGTTGTTGGCGGTGGCGAACAGCGCGCCCACGTCCAGGTCGCGGGCGATGACGCCGTCCACCGGCTGGCCGGCGGACCCGGCGCCAGCCACGCCCGGGGCGAGCACCTCGCCGTCGGTGCTGGCGTGGCAGAGCGCGCAGCTCACCCCGAGCCGGTCGCCGGCGGCCAGGTTGAGGCCGCCGCCGGTGAAGCCGTCGCTGCTGCCCAAGGGCTTGCGTTCGCCGTCGGCGCGGAACGGCACCAGGCCGATGACCGCGCCCTGGTTGAGCCAGGCGTTGAGGCGGGTCGGCTCGGCCAGCACCGTATCCGCGGGGTCGGCGCCGGCCTCGATGCGGGCGGCGGCGTTGCGCAGCGCCTCGGCCTGTTGCGGTTCCAGCGCGGCGGTGTTGATGTTCAGTCCCATTTCCAGCGCCCGCAGCGGCGTCATGCCGCTGTCCTCGATGCCCTGGGGCAGGCGCATGGCGCCGGTCCAGAAACCCTGGTTGCCGAACGTCTCGAAGCGGAATGTCTCGCGGCCCCGGTCCACCGAGGTGGGGGCGGCGTCACGCTGTTGCGGCGCGCCGGCGGTGTTGTCGCCGCCGGAGCCGCTGTCACCGCCACAGGCGGTCAACGCGAGCAAAGCGCACAGCGCCATCGCGGCGCCGCGCCCGGTGAGCATGGAAATACCTGACATTGTTGTTCTCCCGATACCTTCTTTTTATGCACAGCAAAAGATCCGCGCGGGCGGATAAATAACCACAAAGGTAGGGAGAGTAATCAGAAAGGCCGGAGAGCGGCCACAGCGCCGGCGACAGGTTTGCAATAAAGGAAAAAACAACACCTAAGTTTACCTAACGCGTATAAAAGGCATCATCACTTCCAGAGGCGACGAGGATACCCATGCTTGCTGTAAACGACTGGCTGCTGTTGATCGGCGTGTGCGCACTGGGCGCCATGACCCCGGGGGCCAGCCTGGCGGTGGTGACCCGCTACACGCTGCGCGGCTCGGCCCGGGCCGGGGTGGGCGCCGGGCTGGCCCACGCCGCCGGTATCGGCGTGTACGCGGTCGCCACGGTGGCCGGGCTGGCGGTGGTGCTGCGCGGTTTTCCGCAGCTGGAAATCGCCATCCGGCTGGCCGGCTCATTGTTTTTGTTGTGGCTGGCACTGGGCAGCTGGCGCGCCGCCGCGCGCCCGGCGCCGGAGCCGGACGCCGGGGCCGGCGGCAACGCGGTGCGCGACGGCTTTCTGATCGCGTTTCTGAACCCCAAGGTGGCGCTGTTTTTCCTGGCGCTGTTCAGCCAGTTCGTAAGCGCGGACATGGCCATGGCCGCCCGGGTGCAGGTGGCCGCCACGGCGGTGGTGATCGACGGGGGCTGGTACAGCCTGGTGGCGCTGTTGCTGGCGCGCGGGCCGGTACTCGCGGCCCTGCGCCGGCACCACGACAAGGTGGAGCGCGCCACCGCGATGGTGCTGGCGCTGGTCGCGGTGGCGGTGTGGCTTTAAGGCCGGCTCGCTGTTGTTCCGTTAAAAACGGAACAACAGCCGCGCGAACCAACTCTTGAGGTAGGCGGTTTCCGGAATCGCCGGGTGCACCGGATGGTCCGGCCCCTGCCCTTCGAAGCCGATCACCTGCAGTGAGCGGTCGATGTGCCGGGCGGAGGAGCGCACCACGTCGAGCAGTTTGTCCGCCGGCAGGTGCATGGAGCAGGACGCGGAAATCAGATAGCCGCCNGGCTTCACCAGCCGCACCGCCAGTTCGTTGATGGCGTGGTAGCCGGCCAGNCCGTTCTTGAAATCCTTGCGNCGTTTGATGAANGCNGGCGGATCCAGAATCACCAGGTCGAACTTNTCGCCGTCGGCGAGCAGTTGCTTCATGGCGGTGGTGGCGTCGCCTTCCAGGGTGCGCAGCTGCTCCGCCACGCCGTTCATTTCCGCGTTGCGGTGCATGTATTCCAGCGCCAGCGAGGAGCTGTCGATGCCGGTCACCTCGGCAGCGCCGGCCATGGCCGCCTGCACGCCCCAGCCGCCGCAGTAGGCGAACACATCCAGCACCCGGGCGCCTTTGGCCAGCGGCGCCATGCGCGCCCGGGCACTGCGGTGGTCGAAGAACCAGCCGGTCTTTTGCCCTTCGCGCAGCGGCGCCTGGAAACGGCCGCCGTTCTCGTGCAGTTCCACGCTTTCCGGCACCTCGCCCTTGAGGGCACGGGTGTAGAGCGGCAGGTCTTCCAGTTCGCGCACGCCGGCCTCGTTCTTGACCACGATATTGGCCGGCGACAGGACCGCGTCCAGGGCCGCCGCCGCGGTGTCCAGATGGGCCTCCATGCCGGCGGTGCCCGCCTGCATCACCAGGGTGTCCTGGTAGCGGTCCACCACCAGGCCGGGCAGGCCGTCCGCCTCGCCGTGCACCAGCCGGTAGCCGGCCTCCGGATAGAGCGTCTCGCGCAACGCCAGCGCCTGCTCGATGCGCTTCTTGAAGAAGCTGCGCGACGGTTCCTGTTTCACGTCACGGCTGTACAGGCGGGCGGCGATCAGTGAATTGGGGCTCATAAAGGCCCGACCGAGCGCCTTGCCACGGCTGTCTTCCACCACGCAGGCGGTGCCGGCGGGCAGGCTTTTGAGCGGGCTGTGGGCGGTGTCCACTTCGTTGGCGTAGATCCATTCATGGCCGGCCTTGAGGCGGCGTTCCTCGTTTTTCTTGAGGCGCAGGGTAGGAGTGTCGTCGGTCATGGGTGGCTCGCTCGCGCAAAAGCGGCAGTTTATCACGGCACCGGGCGCCGTGAGTGCAATGACCGCTGATGGCGCGCCTGACATACCCTTTGGTATGCGAGCGCCGCGCGGCTGAGCTACACTCGACCGGGTAACTCGGGTAAAGCCGCTTGCCCTTCCTGGCCGGGCGGCGAGAGATAATAACGAAGCGCTCAGCGCCCTTGAGGATCACCATGCGTTTTTTCCAGCAGCGTCCCCCCTTTGTCCTGATGGTCGCCACCGGTGCCATGTGCACCGTGGTGGTGCTGGTGTTCGCGCGCCTGTGCTACGGCCTGGTGCTGCCGGCCATGCGCGACGGCCTGGGGCTGAGCTATGCCCAGGCCGCCAACCTGAGCACCGCCACCGCGCTGGGCTATCTGCTGCTGGTGATGGTGGCGGGGGTGTTCGCCGCCCGTTTCGGCGGCAAGCAGTCGGTGCTGCTGGGGCTGGTGCTGGTGACGCTGGGCTTTATCGGTCTCAGCCAGGCCAGCGATTACCGGGTGCTGCTGGCATTGATGGTGATGCTCGGCATGGGCACCGCCTTCGGCTACACGCCGTTGATTTCCCTGCTCGCCAACACCTACCCGAAGCGGCGCGGCTCGGTGATCGGCTTCACCAACAGCGGCGTGGGCGCCGGCATGCTGCTGGCCGGCGCGCTGGTGCCGGCGCTCACCCAGGCGGACACCAGCGACGGCTGGCGCCATGTGTGGCTGACCTTCGCCGCCGGCGGCGCCCTGGTGACCACCCTGGTGCTGCTGTTTCTGCGCAACCCTGAGCGGCCCATGGCCGCCAGCACCGACGCCGCCACCGGTGTCGGCGGCCCCGGCGAACCGATCTTCCGTAACCCCCATGTGGTCACCGTGGGGCTGGTGTACGGCGTGCTCGGGCTCACCTACATCGTGCAGGTCACCTTTATGTACAGCTTCGCGCTGGACGGCGGCCTGACGGCGCTGAGCGCCGGGCATCTGGTGTCGCTGATGGGGATTCTGTCGATCTTCGCCGGGCCGTTCTGGGGCTGGCTGGCGGACCGGCTGGGCTACTCCAACGGCCTGGTGCTGTCCATGTCGCTGTCGCTGCTGGCCACCGCCCTGCCGGTGATCTGGCCGCAGCCCTGGGCGTTCGCCGCCCACTTCGTGATTCTGGGGCTGTGCGTGGCGGGCCTGTTCACCTCCATTCTGGCGGCGTCCACGGAAACCGTGCCGCCCCATCAGGCGCCGGTGGCGGTGAGCTTCGTCACCCTGTTCTACGCCACCGGCCAGTTCCTGGGGCCGGCGCTGGCCGGCCTGGTGGTGGAGTGGAGCGAAGGCTTCCGGGTGGCCTTCGCCGGCAGCTGCCTGGTGATGGTGGGCGGCGTCTACCTGTGCTGGCGCACCCGCCGCCACCAGGGCTACCGGGCGGTGCCGGCCAGCGCCTGCGCCGCCGGCGAATAAGTCTCCGGTTCGCGGCCGCTTTCCCAGTCCAGCAGCCAGGCCTTGCGCCCCACGCCACCGGCATAACCGGTCAGTGAACCGTTGGCGCCCACCACCCGGTGGCAGGGCACCAGCAACGACCAGGGGTTTCGTCCCACCGCGGCGCCCACCGCGCGCACCGCCGCCGGGCGCCCGAGACGGGCCGCCAGGGTGCCGTAGGTCCAGGTCTCGCCGGCGGGGATACGGCGCAGCTCTGCCCACACCGCCCGTTGAAAGGCGGTGCCCCGCCGCGCCAGCGGCAGGTCGAAGCCGGCGCGCCCTTGATCCTGGAAATAACCGCGCAGCTGCTCCGCGGCGCGGGCCAGCAAGGGGTTGTCCGGACGGTGGGTCCAGCCGGCCGGATCCGGGTGGTATTTCTGACCCTCGAACCAGACGCCCAGCAACGCCCGTTCGTCGGCGGCCACCAGCATGGCCCCCAGGGGGCCGGGAATCGCTACATAGTCCGTCATTGTCGATCTACTTTCTCTTCGCCTTTCTCCAGGCTTTGCCAAAGGTGCATCACCGCGTAGGCCCGCCAGGGGCGCCAGGCCTCCGCCCGGTCGCGGGCGCGCGCCGGGGAGGTCTCGCCGAGGGCCTTGAGCACGCCGTAGTCGGCGGCGGGGAAGGCGTCCGGCCAGCCGAGGGCGCGCATCGCCAGATACTGGGCGGTCCAGTCGCCGATGCCGGGTAGCGCGCGCAGGCGCGCCAGGGTGTCTTCCACCGCCGCCCCCGGCGCCAGCACCAGGTCGCCGTCGGCGCAGGCCCGGGCGAGCACCTGTATCGCCTTCACCCGGGTGCGGATAATGCCCAGTTCACCGAGGGTGTCGGCACTGCTCTCCGCCACCCGTTCAGCGTCCGGAAAGGTATGGGTGAGGCCGGCGAAGGGGGTCGCCAGCGGCTCGCCGAGCGCGGCGGCCACCCGGCCGGCCAGGGTGCAGGCGGCGCGCACCGTGATCTGCTGGCCGAGCACCGCGCGCACCGCCGCCTCGAAACCGTCGAACGCGCCGGGCACGCGCAGGCCCGGATGCGCCTCGGCGAGTTCGCCGAGCCGGGCGCTCACCTCCTGCGGCTGACAGCCGAGATCGAACAGCCGCTGCAGGCGCCCCAGCACCTCCGGCACCGCTCTTGCCAACGACGCGGACAGGGTCACCGCCAGCAGCGGCCGGCCCGGTACCGGCCGCACCGCCAGCCAGCCGCGCAGCACCTGACCCTGGCGCGACAACGCCACGGTGCGTCGGTAGACGCCGTCGTCCACCGCTTCGACGCCGGCGATGGCGCGCTGGCCGAGAAACGCCAGCAGGCGGGGCCAGTCCAGCGGCGGACGGTAGGCGAGCTGAAAATCCAGGCTGTCCTGGTGACGGCTGGTCGGCAGGCGCCGCAGTTGCGAGGGCTGCAGCCGGTAGCGCTGGCGGAACAGCGCATTGAAGCGGCGCACGCTGCCGAACCCGGCGGCCAGGGCCACCTCGGTGACCGGCAGGCCGGTGTCGGTGAGCAGCCGCTTGGCCAGCAGCAGGCGCTGGGTTTGGGCGTAGGCCACCGGCGAGACGCCGAACTCGTCACCGAAGGTGCGCCGCAGGTGGCGGTCGCTGACGCCCAGCTCCGCCGCCAGGGCGCCGAGGTGGTTGTCGGTGAGGCCGCCTTCGTCGATGCGCGCCGCCACCGCCCGCGCCAGCCGGCGGCGGGCGTCGACACTGGCGTGGCCGGGGGCCAGCTCCGGGCGGCAACGCAGACAGGGGCGGTAGCCACCCGCTTCGGCGGCGGCGGCGCTGGCGAAAAAGCGGCAATTGTCCCGCCGCGGTACGCGCGCCGGGCACACCGGCCGGCAATACACCCCGGTGGTCACCACGGCGACGAAGAACTGCCCGTCGAAACGGGCGTCGCGGGCGGTCAGCGCCTGATAACAGACATCGTCATTGATCCACATGGGGTCATCATAGACGGTGCGGAGGCACCCGACTCGCCGTTTTCGGACCCGACTGTGGGAGCTTGCCTGTGGGAGCGGGCCCTGCCCGCGAAAGGCCGGCTTTGCCGGCCGGCAGGATGCCAGAGACGCCGATTGTGCGGCTGTTAGACAGGGCTCTGGAATCCTGCCGGGAGCTTCGCTCCCTTTCGCTTGCAAGCAAGCTCCCACAATCCCGGGCCGCTCTGTCAGGAGGGAGCCACCCCATAGCCTTTCAAGAAGACGCGCACCACCTCGCGCACATGGGCCTCGGCTTCCTGCTCCGAAGGCGCTTCGCCGCAGCCGATCACCAGCTGCATGTGGCGGCAGCTCTGCAGCATGCCGAAGAACAGTTCCGCTGCGGCGGCGGGGTCGTCCAGGCGCACCAGGCCGCGTTCGCGGGCCCGGGTGAGCAGGCGCTCCATTTCGTTGAGGGTGCGCTGCGGTCCCGCCTCGAAAAACAGCCGGGCCATCTCGGTGTCCTGCCCGGCCAGACTCGCCATCAGTCGCTCCAGGGCGATGGCCTCTTCGCTGTTGATCAGAGTGACAAAGGCGTGACCGATGCGCTCCAGGACCACGGTCAGGTCGTCGCCGGCCTCCAGGGAAAAGATCGGGAAGGGCATCATCCCTTCGCACTTGGCTTCCACGGCGGCGGCGAACAGCGTCGCCTTGTCGGAAAAGTGGCTGTAGACGGTGAGCTTGGAGACACCGGCCTCGGTGGCCACCGCGTCCATGCTGGTGCCGGCGAACCCCTGGGCGATGAACAGCGCCTTGGCGGCGTCGAGAATCGCCTCGCGCTTGGCCGGGTCCTTGGGCCGTCCACGCAGAGCCGTCTGGGAGTCGTTATCAGGCATGCTTCTCCAAACCTTCGGCCAAACAAATAGTGGCCCCAAGAGATAGTGGACCAAAGAGTTCAATAAACTTACTATACCGGCGAGTATAGCATTGCCCGGGGGCGGTCGGCGCCCTTTTTACGTCATTCAACAACCATGCTCTGGGGGTTTCCGGCATGTCTCGTTATCCACTGCTCGCTCTACTGCCGTTGGCCTTGGTGATGGCCGCCTGTTCCCCGGCGGAGCCCGAAAGCGACACCAGCCCGCGTCCGGCCCTGGTGGTCCAGCCGGGTACCGGCGACGCCCTGCGCGATATTTACCCCGGCGAGGTGCGCGCCCGTTACGAGCCGGAGCTGGCGTTCCGCATCGGCGGCAAGATCAGCCGCCGCATGGTGACCGTGGGCGACCGGGTGGAAGCCGGCCAGCCGCTGGCGGAGCTGAACGCCGAGGACGTGCGGCTGGAACTGGACGCGGCCCGCGCCCGGCTGGCCTCGGCCCGCTCGGACCAGCGGCTGGCGCGCAGCGAGCTGGAGCGCTACCGCACCCTGCTCGAGCGGCAGGTGATCAGCCAGTCCCAGTTCGATTCCGTGGAGAGCCGCGCCGAGGCCAGCGACGCCCAGCTGGAGCAGGCCCGCGCGCAGCTCAAGGTGGCCAGCAACCAGGCCGATTACGCGGTGCTGGAAGCGCCGGAAACCGGCGTCATCGCGCAACGTCTGGCGGAGGCCGGTCAGGTGGTGGCGGCCGGCCAGGCGGTGTTCGTGCTGGCGGTGGACGGCGACCGGGAAGTGGTCATCGATCTGCCGGAGCAGGATGTGAAGCGGTTCCAGGTGGGCGACGAGGTGGCCATCGAATTGTGGTCGCGCCCCGGCGAACCCTTCCCGGGACGCATCCGCGAGCTGGCGCCGGCGGCGGACCCGAGCTCGCGAACCTTCGAGGCCCGCGTCGCCTTCGACAACGACACCGCGGACGCCGAGCTGGGCCAGAGCGCGCGGGTGCTGGTGGACCACGCCAACGGCGGCGCCGATGTGCTCACGGTGCCGCTGGCGGCGGTCACCGCCGACCAGGGCGAAAGTTTCGTGTGGGTGGTGAACCCGGATGACGCCACGCTGGTGAAAACCCCGGTGCGCACCGGCGCCTACCGGGAAGACCGGGTGCCGGTGCTGGAGGGCCTGTCGGCGGACGACTGGGTGGTGGCCGCCGGCACCCAGGTGCTGCGTGAAGGGCAGAAGGTGCGCCCGGTGGACCGACAGAACCGTCAGGTCAGCCTGGGTGACGGCCAGGAAGGTGGAGAGTAGCGATGCGCTTCAACCTTTCCGAATGGGCCCTGCGAAACCGTGCTCTGGTGCTCTATGCGATGATCCTGCTGGGCGCCCTGGGCGCCCTCTCCTATTCGCAGCTGGGCCAAAGCGAAGACCCGCCCTTTACCTTCAAGGTGATGGTGGTGAACACCGTCTGGCCCGGCGCCAGCGCCGAGGAGGTGAGCCGCCAGGTCACCGAGCGCATCGAGAAGAAGCTGATGGAGACCGGCGACTACGACCGCATCACCTCGTTCTCCCGGCCCGGCCAGTCGCAGGTGCTGTTCGTGGCCCGCGACGACATGCACTCCTCGGAAATCCCGGATCTCTGGTACCAGGTGCGCAAGAAGGTTGGCGACATCAAGCACACCCTGCCCCCGGACGCCCAGGGGCCGTTCTTCAATGACGAGTTCGGCACCACCTTCGGCAACATCTACGCGCTCACCGGGCCCGGTTTCGACTACGCGCTGATGAAGGACTACGCCGAGCGCCTGCAGCTCGCCCTTCAGCGCGTGGAGGACGCCGGCAAGGTGGAGCTGGTGGGCGTCCAGGACGAGAAAATCTGGGTGGAGCTGTCCAACACCAAGCTGGCGTCCCTGGGCATTCCCATGGGCGCGGTGCAGCAGGCACTGCAATCGCAGAACGCGGTGGCCCAGGCGGGCTTCTTCGAGACCCCCAGCGACCGGGTCCGCCTGCGGGTGTCCGGCCAGTTCCGGTCGGTGGAGGAGATCCGCCGTTTCCCCATCGACGTGAACGGCCGCACCCTGCGCCTGGGCGACATCGCCGAGGTGTTCCGCGGCTTCAGCGACCCGGCCGAACCGCGCATGCGCTTTCTGGGCGAAAACGCCATCGGCCTGGCGGTGTCGATGAAGGACGGCGGCGACATTCTCGCCCTGGGTGAAAACCTGGACGCCGAGTTCAAGCGCCTGCAGGACACGCTGCCGGCGGGCCTGACGCTGAGCAAGGTGTCCGACCAGCCGGCGGCGGTGGAGGCCGGCGTCGGCGAATTCGTGCAGGTGCTGATCGAAGCGCTGGTGATCGTGCTGCTGGTGAGCTTCTTCTCGCTGGGCGCGCGCACCGGCCTGGTGGTGGCGCTGTCGATTCCGCTGGTGCTGGCAATGACCTTCGCGCTGATGCACTACTTCGACATCGGCCTGCACAAGATCTCCCTGGGCGCGCTGGTGCTGGCGCTGGGCCTGATGGTGGACGACGCCATCATCGCCGTGGAGATGATGGCGATCAAAATGGAGCAAGGCTTCAGCCGCTTGAAGGCGGCCGGCTTCGCCTGGACCAGCACCGCCTTCCCGATGCTCACCGGCACGCTGATCACCGCCGCCGGCTTTCTGCCCATCGCCACCGCCGAGTCCGGCACCGGCGAATACACCCGTTCGATTTTCCAGGTGGTGACGCTGTCGTTGCTGGTGTCCTGGATCACCGCCGTGGTGTTCGTGCCCTACCTGGGCGACAAGCTGCTGCCGGAGCTGGCCCGCCGCGACGCCGACGGCAAGGTGCACGACCCCTATCAGAAACCCTTCTACCAGCGGTTCCGGCGGCTGGTGCTGTGGTGCGTGCGCTACCGCAAGACGGTGATCACCCTGACCCTGCTGATCTTCGTGGGCTCGCTGGCGCTGTTCCGGCTGGTGCCGCAGCAGTTCTTCCCGCCCTCGGCGCGGCTGGAGCTGATGGTGGATCTGAAGCTGCACGAGGGCGCCTCCCTGGAGGCCACCCAGGCGCAGGCGGAACGGCTGGAGAAACTGCTCGACGACAACCCGGACATCGACCACTACGTGGCCTATGTGGGCGCCGGCTCGCCGCGTTTCTATCTGCCGCTGGACCAGCAGTTGCCGGCGGCCAGCTTCGCCCAGTTCGTGGTGCTCACCGACAGCATCGAACAGCGCGAGGAAATCCGCGCCTGGTTGATCGACACCATGCGCGAACAGTTCCCCACCCTGCGCAGCCGGGTGTCGCGGCTGGAGAACGGCCCGCCGGTGGGCTACCCGATTCAGTTCCGCGTCTCCGGCGAGCACATTCCCAAGGTCCGTGAGCTGGCCCGCGACGTGGCCGCCGTGGTGCGGGACAACCCGGCGGTGACCAACGTGCATCTGGACTGGGAAGAGCCCAGCAAGGTGGTGCGCCTGAACGTGGACCAGGACCGCGCCCGCGCCCTGGGCGTGAATACCGCCGACCTGTCCCGGGCGCTGCAGAGCTCCCTGTCCGGCGTGGCGGTGAGCCAGTACCGCGAGGACAACGAGCTGATCGACGTGGAAGTGCGCGGCGACGCCCGCGAGCGCGAGGCCCTGGGGCAACTGGGCAACCTGGCGGTGCAGACCGAGACCGGCCGCAGCGTGCCGCTCAATCAGGTGGCGACCCTGGAGTACGGCTTTGAGGAGGGCATCATCTGGCACCGCAACCGGCTGCCCACGGTCACCGTGCGCGCCGACATCTACGGCGACGAGCAGCCGGCCACCCTGGTCGGTCAGTTGCAGCCCAAGCTGCAGGGCGTGCGCGAGGCGCTGCCGCCGGGCTATCTGCTGGAGGTGGGCGGCACGGTGGAGGAATCCGCCCGCGGCCAGAGCTCGGTGAACGCCGGCCTGCCGCTGTTCGTGCTGGTGGTGATTACTTTGCTGATGCTGCAGCTGCGCCGCTTCTCGCTGACCACCATGGTGTTCCTCACCGCGCCGCTGGGGCTGATCGGCGTGACCCTGTTCCTGCTGCTGTTCGGCGAGCCGTTCGGCTTCGTGGCGATGCTCGGCACCATCGCGCTTACCGGCATGATCATGCGCAACTCGGTGATCCTGGTGGATCAGATCGAGCAGGACATCAGCCAGGGCCGCAGCCAGTGGGACGCGATCATCGAGTCCACGGTGCGCCGTTTCCGGCCCATCGCGCTGACCGCGCTGACCGCGGTGCTGGCGATGATTCCGCTGTCACGCAGCGACTTCTTCGGCCCCATGGCGGTGGCGATCATGGGCGGGCTGATCGTGGCCACCGCTCTGACCCTGCTGTTCCTGCCGGCGCTGTACGCCGCCTGGTTCCGGGTCAAGGAGACCCACAACGACGAGCCGGTTACTCAGTGAACCGGACGCCGTCGAGCACCGTCTGCAGCGTTTCCAGGGCCTCGGTCTGGCGGTCCGCCGCCTGGCCCTGGCCGCCGCTACCGCGGGCGATCAGATCGATGGCGTAGCAGGACTCGGTGTAGGTGGCGCGGTAGCTGCGAATGGTGGTGTATTGGTCGCCATCGGTGCGCGTCACGTCGAAGCGGGTGAACGCCACATCGTCGATGGTCTGCGTCTGCTTGCTCTCCTGGTCGACGCCCTCGGGCAGGTCCTTGCAGTGGGTGAGCGCCTTGGTGTTGCGGCTGGCGCCGAGCTGAAAGCGCGCGTCCACCTCACCGGGTACTTTCAGAGTCAGCAGGCGCCGGCCCTCCCGGCCGTCGGCGAAGGCGTGCCATTGCGCCGCGTCCCCGGCCTCGCCGTCTTCAGTGGATACCTGTTGCAGGGATTCCGGGTAGTCCACCGCAATGCGGAATCGGGTGTCGGTGAAGGTGGCGGCGTCCTCGCCGGTGGCGGCGGCATCCGGCTGCTGAGCGGACTCATAACCGCCACCGGCCTCTTCCTCACTGCCGTCGGCGGGGCCGCCGGTTTGCTCGGCGCCGGTCTCTTCGCCGGGCCGGGATTCTTCAATGGGCGGGTGCGGAACGGTCTCTTCGTCGTCCGCCGCCTTCTTGGCGTCGTCCTCGTCCGGCGGCTGGCAGCCGGCCAGGAATAACGTGCCGGTGAGCGCACCGGTGGCCAGTAAAACGGTGAGATTGCGCATGGTACTGCTCCTTTTCGGGTATCGGCTGCCGTCCTTGGGCAACCACGACTAACGCTTTTCATCCTACGCCCCGCCACGCCGGACAACGCCCCCGCTTAACACTGTTTAACAGCGGCGGCGCCGTTCACGTTAAACTCGTGCCCCTCGAAGGGAGGCGAAGCGTGGAACTGGAACTGTCGCTATTACTGATACTGGGCGGGGTCGCCCTGCTGGCGGGCTTTATCGATACCCTGGCCGGCGGCGGAGGCCTGCTGACCCTGCCGGCGCTGTTGCTGGCCGGACTGAACCCGGTGCAGGCGCTCGCCACCAACAAGCTGCAGGGCACCTTCGGCTCGGGGATGGCCACCTTCATGCTGCTGCGCCGGCGCCGCTTCGCGGACACCCTGGCGGGGCTGAGGCGTCCGTTTCTGTGGTCGCTGGGGGGCAGCGCCTTGGGCACGGTGCTGGTGCAGCTCACCGACAGCGACGCCCTGCAGGTGCTGGTGCCGGTGGTGCTGGCGGTGATCGCGCTGTATTTCCTGTTCAGCCCCGGCGCCGGCAACGTGACCCGGGCACCGCGACTGTCCGCACGCCTTTACGAGCGCACCGTGGTGCCGGTGATCGGCTTCTACGACGGCTTCTTCGGGCCGGGCACCGGTTCGTTTTTCTCGCTCACCGGCGTCGCCCTGCGCGGCCAGGATCTGATCACCGCCACCGCCCAAGCCAAGGCGCTGAACTTCGCCAGCAACATCGCCTCGCTGACGCTGTTCGTGGTCGGCGGCAAGGTGCTGTGGGTCACCGGCGCGGTGATGATCGTCGGCCAGATGGCCGGCGCCTGGCTGGGTTCCCACGCGGTGCTGCGCGGCGGCGCCCGGTTGATCCGGCCGCTGATCGTGATCGTCTGCCTGGCCATGCTGCTTCGCTATCTGTTCGGCTGAGCGCCGGTCGCTTGATTCCTGACCCACGGGTCATACACTGATTACGCCATAATACCAACGAGCTCGGGACCTTCTTCATGGGTGACACATCCAGGCGTGATTACCGTCGGCCGGACGGCGAGACCCTTTACTGGCCGATGGGCCCCTTCAAACTCCGTCTTCCCTTCCTGCATTACCGTTTCGAATGGCCCGATTATTTCCAGGGCCTGCTGATGTGCGCGGTGGATCTGGCCGCCATTCCGCTGATGACCGAACTGCTGGGCATGCCGTTCGAAGCGGCGCTGGCGGTGGTGCTGCTGAACGGCTTTCTGTACCTGTTGCACCACCTGCTGGGCGACCCGGTGGTGCCCGGCTGGATCACCCCGGCGATCCCTCTTTTGATGGCCTACTGCGCCAGTTTTCCGGAGGGCGAGGCGCGGGTGCATGCGCTGATCGCGTTTCAATTGTTACTGGGTGTGTTCTGTATCGGGCTGGGCGCCACCGGGTTATCGAGGCGGGTGGTGAGCCTGGTGCCGCCGGCAATCAAGGCGGGCATCATCATGGGCGCCGGCATCGCCGCGGTGATTTCGGTGTTCGAGGTGGGCGGCCGCTTCGAGAGCTTCCCGTGGACCATTTCCATCGCCATCGGCATCGCCTTCTATCTGATCTTCTCCAAGCACTTCGCGGTGCTGAAAACCCGCAACGCCTTCTGGTCCACTCTGGGCAAGCTGGGTATTTTCCCGATCATCGCCCTGGCCATCGTGCTGGCGCCGCTGTTCAGCGAAGCGCCCTGGCCGACCATTGAATGGGGCTTCACCACGCCGGACTTCGCCACCCTGTGGAATGAGTACACCGTGTTCGGCCTGGGCCTGCCGTCGCCGGAAATGTTCCTGCAGGCGATTCCCACCATGCTGGCGGCCTACATCGTGCTGTTCGGCGACGTGCTGCAGGGCAAGGCGCTGCTCAAGGAAGCGGACGCCAGCCGCCAGGATGAGAACGTGGACTACAACCCGGACCGCGCCCACATGATCTTCGGCGGCCGCAACGCCACCATGAGCATCATCGGCCCGGACGTGGCCATGTGCGGCCCGCTGTGGGCGGCCATGCACGTGGTGATCGTGGAACGCTTCAAGGAGGGCCGCAAGGCGATGGACTCGATCTTTGGCGGCGCCGGCTCGTTCCGCTGGGGCACCAACACCGGCCTGCTGCTGATGCCGATTGTCAGCCTGGTGGAACCGATCCTGGGCGTGGCCCTGGCGCTGACGCTGCTGATCCAGGGCTACGTGAGCGTGCGCATCGGCATTCTTGAAGCGCGCAGCCAGCGCGACCTGGGCATCGCCGGGGTGGTCGCCGCGGTGCTCGCCACCAAGGGCGCCACCTGGGCGTTCGCCGTGGGCGTGGCGCTGTGCATCCTGATTTACGGTCGCCGCTTCTTCAGCGGCGAGAACGACCAGACCTTCACCAAGGACAACGACGAGGAAACGCAATGAAAACCCGTGCCGCAGTACTGCGTGAGATGGGCGCCCAGCGCCCGTTCAAGGACTCCCAGCCGCTGAAAATCGAAGAGGTGGAACTGGACGCCCCGGGCCACGGCGAGATTCTGGTGCGGGTGCGCGCCGCCGGCCTCTGCCACTCCGACCTGTCGGTGATCGACGGCAACCGGCCCCGGCCGCTGCCCATGGCGCTGGGCCACGAAGCCGCCGGCGAGGTGGTGGAAGTGGGCGCCGGCGTCGCCGATCTGGAAGTGGGCGACCATGTGGTGTTCTCGTTCGTGCCCAGCTGCGGCACCTGCGACTACTGCCTGGGGGGCCGCGCGGCGCTGTGCGCCCCCGGCGCCAAGGCCAACAACGACGGCGTGCTGCTGGGCGGCGACCGCCGCCTGCACCAGGGCGACGCCACCATCAACCACCACCTGGGTGTGTCCGGCTTCGCCGAACACGCGGTGACCTCGCGCCGTTCCGCGGTGAAGATTCCCAAGGACCTGCCGTTCGAAATCGCCGCCGTGTTCGGCTGCGCGGTGCTCACCGGCATGGGCGCGGTGGTGCACACCGCCGGGCTGCGCGCCGGCCAGTCGGTGCTGGTGGTGGGCCTGGGCGGCGTGGGCCTGTCCGCGGTGCTGGGCGCGGTGGCCGCCGGCGCCCGCCAGGTGATCGCCGCCGACATCGCCGAGGACAAGCTGGAGCTGGCCAAGGCCATGGGCGCCACCCATGTGGTCAACTCCAAGGACGCGGACGCGGTGCAGCAGGTCAAGGACATCAGCGGCGGCGGCGTGGACATCGCCGCCGAGTTCGCCGGTGTCGGCCCGGCGCTGGAATTCGCCTTCGCCGCCACCGGCAAGGGCGGCAGCACGGTCACCGCCGGCCTGCCCCACCCGGACACCCGCCTAGCGGTTAGCCCGGTGCAGATGGTGGCCGAGGAACGCCGCTTCCTGGGTTCCTACCTGGGCGGCCATGTGCCGGCGCTGGATATTCCCGAGTACATCGCGCTGTACCAGGCCGGCCGCCTGCCGGTGGACAAGCTGCTCACCCACCGCATGAAGCTGGAAGACATTAACGAAGGCTTCGACCGGCTGGCCGACGGCGACGCCATCCGCCAGGTGATTCTGTTCGATTGATGGCGACCCCGAGGCTGCGGCAGGTGTGCCTGGTGGCGCCGGCGCTGGCGGCGCCGGAGCGGGCGCTGGCCGCCGTGCTCGGCGCGGCGCCCTGCCACCGGGACCCGCACCTGGCCCGCTACGGTCTGGAGAACGTGATCTTCCGGCTCGGCGACCGCTTTATCGAAATCGTCGCGCCGACCGAGGACGGCACCGCCGCCGGCCGTTTTCTGGAACGCAGCGGCGGCCGGGGCGGCTATATGGCGATCTTCGATTGCGAGGATCCGGAGCGCCGCGCCCGGGACGCGGAAGCGCTGGGGGTGCCGGTGGCAAACCGCCTGCGGGTGGACGCCTACCTGGGCGTGCAGTTGCACCCCAAAGCCTGCCGGGCGGCGATGATCGAGTTCAACCGCACCGACGGCGGCGCGGCCCTGGACGGGCCTTACTGGCCGGCCGGGCCGGACTGGCAGGCGGCGCCGCAAGCGGAGCCGCCCTGCCGTCTGCACGCCGTCATCCTGGACAGCCCCGCGCCCGGCGATCTGGCCGCCCATTGGGGAAGCCTGCTCGGTATAACGGTGGCGGACGATCACCGCGCCGATGCCGGCGGCGTGGCGCTGCGGTTCCAGTCTGGTCGGAAGGAATGCCTCAGTGCGCTGTCACTGCGTAGCGCCGACCCGGACCTTCTGCTGTCGCGGGCCGGAGCCGAGGGGCTGGCGGTGGATCGGGGCGGCTTTGAACTGGCCGGCGTGCGCTGGCAGCTCGAGCAAGGGTAACGCCCGCGACTAGCCCAGCTTCTTGAGCATGGCGCCCATCATTTCGTGGATCTTATTGACCGCTTTCAGCGGTCGCACCATCACTTTGAAGTCGTCGATGCGGCCGTCTTCGTCGCAGTGGATCATGTCGATGCCGTTGAGCTGGATGCCGTCCAGCACGGTGGTGAATTCCAGCACCGCGTTGCGGCCGTCGAGGATTTCCCGCTCGTAGCGGAAGTGCTCGTTGTTGAGCGTGTGCAGGGCGGCGGTGAGGTACATTTTGGTGATCGCCTTGCCTTCCTGCGGGGTGTGCACCACCGGCGAGTGGAACACCACGTTGTCGGCGAGGATATCGTTGAGCGCCTCGGCGTCCTTGGCGTCCACCAGCCGGTGCCAGCGTTCAATGGTCTGCTCGATCATGGCGGTGTCCTGAATGTTGTTGTTGGAAGGCTCAACATAGCCCGGCGGGGAAGCCGGGCGCCATGGTGGTTTGCGTCGAGAATCAGGCGGCGCCGATGCTCTCTGCTTTCACTTCGAAGTAGTCGTACAGGCTGTCCAGGGCGGCGCGCAGGGTGGCGCCCTGCAGGCTGAGGCGGGCCATCAGCTCTTCCAGGGCGTCCTCGGCGTTGATGTTGTCGATGTTCTCCTGGATCAGGTCCAGCGGCTTGAGCCGCTTGATGGCCAGGTCCTGCTGCAGGTCGAATTCCATTTCATCGTTCCAGCACAGGTTCACCTTCACCGCCGCCAGCTGTTCCAGGTGGGCGAGGATTTCCTCGCGGCTCAGGTCCAGGGCGGTGATGCGCACGCTGGCGCCGTCGCCGTCCTTGAACTCGCAGCGGTCGCCGATGGTGAAACCCTCCGGCAGCGACGCCGGGTCGCGCAGCCATTCGCCGAAGGCGGCGGTGGTGGCGCTGGCCGCGGTGGGCCGGGTCACCGGCAGGGAGTCCACCGCCTTGCGCAGGGCGGCGACGATCTGCTCGGCGCGGCTGTCCGAGGCGCTGTCCACCAGGATGCGGCGGCGCTCCAGGTCGATCAGTACGCCGGTGCGGCGCGAGCGGGTGAAGGCGCGCGGCAGCAGCTCGAAGGTGATCTGGTCCTTCAGCTCGGCGCGCTCACGGCGACCCACCGGGCGGCCTTCCTGCTCGCGGATCTGTTCCACCTTTTCGTCCAGTTCTTCCTTGATCACCGGCCCGGGCAGCAGGCGGGCGATTTCCTGGTGCACGCAGTAGAGGAAGCCGTCCGCCACCACCACCATGCGGTCTTCGCCCTTGAGCGGCGGCACGAAACCTTCACTGCTCAGGCTCTGCCGGCCGCAGGGCGGGCAGCGGTGCTGCTCGAGGCGCTCCTCCAATTCCGCCGCCGACCAGGGGAAGGGCTCCACGCCCAGGAAAACGGTGAGGTTCTTGATCCACATAGGACAGGTCCAGAAACAGGCTTTTACGGGCGGGCCGGGCGGCCCGGAAGAAGCCGGACAGCCTAGCGGACGGCACCCTTCTCCTCAAGCGCCAACCGCAACGCTTGCGGGGACGGCAACCGCACCCGGAACACCTGCTCCAGCACCGTCAGCACCTCGTCCGGCCCCGCCAACACCCGGGGCTGGCTGGTGCCGTCCGGATAGCGCACCGTGTAGCGGTCATTGAGCAAGGTATGGCGCCGCCCCTGCCCGACCCTGGCCGCCACCAGATCGGTGACGAAATGGGAGCGCGGGTGATGGGAAAGGTACCAGCTGGCGAGCTGATAGTCGGCCAGCCACATCTCCCGGAAATCGAAGCTGTAGAGAAGGCGCCAGGTGTCGCCGAGCCGGGCCTCCAGCTGATAGCTTTCACCACGGTGGAGCACCCGGAACGGCTCGTGGGGCGTGGTTTGCGGGTCCTCCGTGTCCAGTTTTAGCGGGCCGGTGGGGGTCAGGGCGCCGAAGCCGGTGTCCACCAGCCAGGTCTCGCCGTCGATGTCCACCGCCAACAGCATGTGGGTGGCCGGCGGGCGCGCGTCCGGGTGCTCTTTCCAGAATACCCGCGCCGCCAGGCCCCGTGCCTGAAACCCCAACTGCTTCAGTACATCCAGGAACAGCAGATTGTGCTCGTAGCAGTATCCGCCGCGCCGGTCGCCGACCAGCTTGCGCTCCAGGGCGCCGATATCCAGCACCACCTCCTCGCCCAGAAACGGCGTCAGGTTTTCAAACGGAAGGCGCCGCACATGGCGGTGCTGCAGTTCCGCCAGCGTCGCCAGGGTCGGGCGCCGCTCGCCCTGGTAACCAAGGCGCTGGAAATAGGCGTTCAGATCCACGCTATCGCTCATTGTTTTCTCCACCGGGTTCACCTGATTGAAAAGCAAGAAATACGAAGCTTAGGACCTGAAGCTTTGTTGAGGTAAACAGCGGCGGCGATCAAGGCTTCGGATCAGCGTGATAGGGATCCACGATCCCAAAGGTCAATAAAATTTACTCAAGAACCCGGAGCGTTTTTGCCCACTTCACGCCACGGCGATGACCGGAATGACAGGCTGGCCGGATCGCGAAACCATTTGACAAGGCCCGGGGATATCGCAAACCTCGGTAGCCGAAAACAACAACCGCCAAGCCTCGGGAGAGAAAACATGCTAGGCCAAATGATGAACCAGCCGCTGTTGATCAGCGCACAGATCGCCCACGCCGCCCGCTACCACGCCGATGGAGAGATCGTCTCCGTGGAGACCACCGGCGGCCTCCACCGCACCAACTGGGGCGAAGTGGAACGGCGGTCCCGCCAGCTGGGTTCGGCGCTGCTGGGCCTGGGCCTGAAACAGAGCGACCGGGTCGCCACCCTGGCCTGGAACAACTACCGCCACCTGGAAGCCTATTTCGGTGTGTCCGGTGCCGGCCTGGTGTGCCACACCATCAACCCGCGCCTGTTCCCGGAACAGTTGGTGTATATCTTCAACCACGCCCAGGACCGCGTCCTGTTCATCGACAAGACCTTCCTGCCGCTGATCGCGGCGATCAAGGACAAGCTGGAACACCTGGAGCACGTGGTGCTGCTGAGCGGCGAAGACGCCGAAGCCGCCGAGAAAGTGCCCGGCATCAAGTTCTACGACGACCTGGTGGATTCCGGCAACGCCGATTTCCAATGGCCGGAATTCGATGAGAACACCGCCTCCAGCCTGTGCTACACCTCCGGCACCACCGGCAACCCGAAAGGTGCCCTCTACTCGCACCGCTCCACGGTGCTGCACTCCATGGCCGTGGCGCTGCCGGACAGCCTGGATCTTTCCGCCCGGGATTGCCTGATGCCGGTGGTGCCGATGTTCCATGTGAACGCCTGGGGCATCCCCTACGCCGCCGCCATGGTGGGCAGCAAGATGGTGCTGCCCGGCCCGGGTCTGGACGGCGACAGCCTGAAGAACCTGATCAACAGCGAAAACGTGACCTGCGCCGCCGGCGTACCGACGCTGTGGCAGGGTCTGATCGGCGCGCTCAAGAAAGCCAACGAAAAGGTGCCCAGCCTGACCCGCACCGTGATCGGCGGCTCCGCCTGCCCGCCGTCCATGATCGCCACATTCCGTGACGACTACGGCGTGGACACGCTGCACGCCTGGGGCATGACCGAAATGAGCCCGGTGGGCTCGGTGAGCACCCTGCTGCACAAGCACACCCAGCTGTCTGAGGAAGAGCAGGCCGCGATTCGCGCCAAACAGGGCCGCCCGCCGTTCGGCGTGGACCTGCGCATCGCCGACGCCGACGGCAACGAGCTGCCCATGGACGGCGAAACCCAGGGTGACCTGTACGCCAAGGGCCACTGGGTGATCAGCGCCTACTTCAACGTGGACGCCGAGCCGCCGCACGTGGACGGCTGGTTCCCCACCGGCGACATCGCCACCCTGGATGAGAACGGCATCGTCACCATCAAGGACCGCTCCAAGGACGTGATCAAGTCCGGCGGCGAGTGGATCAGCTCCGTGGAGCTGGAGAACATCGCCGTGGGCATGCCGGAACTGGCCGACGCCGCGGTGATCGCCGCCACCCACAAGAAGTGGGACGAGCGCCCGCTGCTGATCGCCGTGAAGGCGGAAGGTCAGGACCCGTCCGAAAAAGACATCCTGGCCGGCTACGAGGGCAAGATCGCCTCCTGGCAGCTGCCCGACGCGGTGGTGTTCGTGGACGAACTGCCGCGCAACGCCACCGGCAAGGTGCTCAAGAACAAGCTCCGCGATCAGTACGGCGACTACCTGATCAAAGAGTAATCCGCGGCGTTAAGCCCGTTACGCCGCGCCCCCTGGGGCGCGGCGTCTTCCTTACCTTCTCCGTTTACCCTTCCCCGTTCACCTGAAGCTCTCTGACCGGCCGCACTTCGATACTGCCGACCCGGGCCGGGGGAATGTTCTCGGCGATGCGGATCGCCTCGTTCAAATCGCGGGCGTCGACCAGGTAAAAGCCGGTGAGCTGTTCCTTGGTCTCCGCGAAGGGACCGTCGGTGACCGACGTCTTGCCGTCACGCACCCGCACCGTAACCGCGCTGCTGACCGGCTCCAGGGGTTCGCCGCCGAGCATGTGGCCGCTTTCCGCCAGCGAGTCCGCGTAGGCCTGGCATTCGTCGTCCTCGGGACTGTCGGGCAGGCTGTGCAGCGAGGCTTCCTCGGCGTACACCAGACACAGGTATTTCATCGGTACTCTCCTTGGCCTTATCGGCCTTATTGATGGGTGGATTATCCCTGGTCGTTCAGCGGGCGGCGGATTCGACATCCAGCGCCGCCAGCCGCTTTTCCAGGAAGGCGCGCTGGGCGCCCTGCTGGCACAGCGCCAGCGCCTCGCGGTAGCCGGCGCGGGCCTCTTCGATGCGGCCGGCACGGCGGCAAAGGTCCGCCCGCGCGGCCCGGGCCAGGTAGTAGCCGTCCAGGCCGCCGTCGGCGAGCAGCCCGTCGATCAGCGCCAGCCCGGCCTCGGGGCCGTCGCGCATGGCCACCGCCACCGCCCGGTTGAGCGCGATCACCGGCGACGGCGCGGCGCGCAGCAGCACGTCGTAGAGCCCGACGATCTGTTCCCAGTCGGTGTCCTCGGGACGGGCCGCCTCGGCGTGCACGGCGGCGATCGCCGCCTGCAGGCTGTAGGGTCCGAAGCGTCGCGAACGCAGCGCCTGCTCCACCAGTTTCTCGCCCTCGGCGATCAAGGCCCGGTCCCACAGCGTCCGATCCTGGTCGTCCAGCAGCACCGGGTCGCCGGCGGCGTCGGTGCGCGCCGCCCGGCGCGCCTCGGTGAGCAGCATCAGCGCCAGCAGGCCGGCCACTTCCGGCTCCGGCAGCAGGGACAGCAGCAGACGGCCCAGACGCAGGGCCTCGCTGGAGAGATCGGCGCGGGTCGGCGCGTCACCGGACGACGGGAAGTAGCCTTCGTTGAACACCAGGTAGATCACCTGAAGCACGCTGTCGAGCCGCTCCGCCAGCTCGCTTTTCTCAGGCACCCGGTAGGGGATGCCGGCGTCACGGATCTTGGCCTTGGCGCGCACGATGCGCTGGGCCACGGTGGGCGTGGGCGTGAGGAAGGCACTGGCGATCTCCTCGGTAGTGAGATCGCAGACTTCGCGCAGTGTCAGAGCCACCCGCGCCTGCTCGGACAGCGCCGGGTGGCAGCAGGTGAAGATCAAACGCAACCGGTCGTCCTCGACGCTCAGGTCCAGGTCCGGCATTTCGGTGGCCTGCTCGAAGCGCAGCGCCAGCTCTTCCAGGGAGGCGTCGAAGCGGGCGCGGCGGCGCAGCCGGTCGATGGCTTTAAAGCGCCCGGCACTGATCAGCCAGGCGCGCGGGTTGTCGGGCAGCCCGTCCACGGGCCATTGGGTGACCGCCGCCGCGAACGCATCCTGCAACGCCTCCTCGGCCAGGTCGAAATCGCCCAGCAGGCGGATCAGCGTGGCCAGCACGCGGCGCGATTCCTCCCGGTACAGGGCTTCGATATGACGGCTAATCGACAAACGCTTCCCTCCCTTGAGCGTCCCCCTGGCGACTCCAGGGCGCCGGCTCGCTGAGCGGGCGCACCTCCACGCAGCCCAGCCGCACCAGCGGCAGGCCGGCGGCCAGCCGCAACGCCTGGTCCAGGTCGCGGGCGCGCAGCAGCACCACCAGCGCCAGTTGCCGGTCCCCGGGAACGGCGGCGCCGTCGCGCAACCGCAGGCCGCCGTCGCGGTGGCGCAGGGTGGTCGCCAGCCGCGCCGACGGCAACCACTGGCCCCACTGATAGTGCTGCTCGGTGATCAGGGCTTGCCGGTAGTCGCAGGTCTTCGCCAGCAGAGTATCCCGCTCGGCGCGCGGCAGTGACGCCAACCGGTTCTCATCCACGTACACCAGGCAAATATAATCCATCTCGATTCTCCGGGAGCAAACGCCATTGGGCATCGATACTCCACAGTCGAACCGGCGGACGGCGTTTCGACAGCGCCGGGATCACTCCGCCTCGCCCACCTCCCGGCGCAGCTGCTGGAAGAAATCCGGCTGCGCCCAGGCGCGAAAGTCGCCCCGTTGATAGGCGAGCGCGTTCTTGTAGTAGGCGAGCGCGTTGATCCGGTTGGGCTCGCCGCAGTCGCGGGTTTTCACCACCCGGCCCGGCGCGCCCATGACAATGGAATTGTCGGGAATCTCGGTGCCCTCTTTCAGAAAAGTATGGCCGGCGATGATGCAGTTATCGCCGATCACGCAGCCGTCCATGATGGTGCTGTTGATACCCACCAGGCAGTTGTCGCCGATGGTGCAGCCGTGCAGCGTCACATGGTGGGTGATCGAGCAGTAATCGCCGATGCGCGTGCCGGTGTGGTTGCCGATGTGCACCATGACGAAATCCTGCAGGTTGGTGTAACGGCCGATGCGAATATCATAGAGCTCGGCGCGCAGCGCGGCGTTGATCCACACCGAGGCGCCTTTCGCCAGCTCGACGTCGCCGTACAACCAGGCGGACTCATGGATATAGGCGGCCTGGTCGGTGCGCGCCTGGGGGTCGATGTAGCCCACTTCTCTCTCCCGGGTTTTTATTGTTCCGGGAGTATCGCAAACGGTCGGTGCGGGGAGTACCCCAAAAGAAAAGCCCGGCTTGCTTCCACAAGCCGGGCTTTCTCGGTGCCGCATGAAGGCGCGGTCAGAACATCAGGTCGGGCAGGTAGGTGGCGATCTCCGGGAAGATCATGATCAGCGCCAGGCCGACAATCTCCACCAGCACGAACGGAATCACCGACACATAGATGTCCTTCATGGTGATACTCGGTGGCACCACGCCCTTCAGATAGAACAGATTAAACCCGAAGGGTGGCGTCATGTAGCCGATCTCCATGTTGATCACGAACAGGATGCCGAACCACACCGGATCGAAGCCCATGGACTGAACGATGGGCAGGAACACCGGCAGCGTGATCAGCATGATGCCGACCGGATCCAGCACCATGGCCAGGAAGAACACGATCACCATCATGGTGATGATGACGGCCCAGGGGCCACCCGGAATGCCGGTGATCATGCCTTCGATCAGCTCCTGCGCGCCCATGCTCTGGTAGGCGGCACTGAACGCGTGGGCGGCGAACAGAATCCACATGATCATACCGGTGAGCTTGAAGGTGCGGATCGAAGCGTCGCGCAGCAACTCCCAGGAGAACTTGCGGTACACCACCGCCGATACCAACGCGCCGAACACACCGACCGCGGCCGCTTCGGTGGGCGTGGTAACGCCGAGTATGATCGAGCCCAGCGTCACCACGACGATGATGATGGGCAGAATTACGGCGCGCAGGGCGAGCATTTTTTCCGGCCAGGAGGCGCGCTCTTCCTTGGGCAGCGCCGGTGCCAGGTGCGGCTGGAAGTAACAGCGCACGATGATGTAGATGCAGGTCAGCACCATCAGCAGAATGCCCGGCAGCACGCCGGCGGCGAACATCTGCCCCACCGAGACGCCGGTGATCAGCGAATAGAGGATCATCAGGATGCTGGGCGGAATCAGAATGCCCCAGCCGCCGCCGGTGTTGATGCAGCCGAGCACCATGCGCTTGTCGTAACCGCGCTCGAGCATGGACGGCAGCGCGATGGTACCCATGGCCACCACGGCGGCGCCGCTGATCCCGCACATGGCGGCGAAGATGGCGCAGATACCCAGGGTGCCGATGGCCAGGCCGCCGCGCAGGCCGCCCCACCACAGGTACATCATGCGGTAGAGGTCCTTGGCGACGCCGGTGCGCTCCAGCACCATCGCCATGAACACGAACAGCGGTATCGCCACCAGGGTAAAGTTGCCCATGGTGCTCCATATCTGCGAAGCGACCATGTAGAACGCGTCCGGGCCCCAGGTGAAATACAGGAAGATCACCGAGACGCCGCCCAGCACGAAGGCCAGCGGCAGGCCGAGCACCAGGAAGAACAGCAGCGAGCCGAAGAACAGCAGGGTAATCATTTCGATGCTCATCGGTGCTGCTCCTTCACATCGCTTTCGATGTTGTCGGCGACACCGTCATCCAGGCCGTCTTTCAGCACCTTGGCGTTCTCCGGGTTGATGGCCACGGCGATGTCACGCAGTAACTTCACGGTGCCCTGCAACAGCACCAGCGTCACCGCCAGCGGGATAAACGCCTTGACCGGCCACACCGGCGGGTTCCAGGCGGAATAGGTGGTCTCCTGGCCCTGGAACGATTCCCAGGCCATGGACGTGCCGAAATACAGAAACGCGAGAATGAAAATATAGAACACCACGGAGGTGAACACGTCGATCACCGCCTGAACGCGCGGCGAGAAATGGGAATACAACAGGTCCACGTTGACGTGACCGCGGTGCGCCATTACGTAACCGCCCGCCATGATCGAATAGATGGCGAACAGGAACTGGGCGAACTCGGTGGTCCAGACCGTGGGGGCGTCAAACAGATAACGGCAAATGACCTCGAAAAGAAGCAGAGCAGTCATGGCGAAGATCAGGTGGGCGATCCAGCGGCCAAGAAAGTCGTTCAGGCGGGTCACCCCGTTTATCAGCGTCTGCAGGAAGGACATGATTCCTCCGCGGGGGGCTCAATAGTCGGACAATAAAAGGGGGAGCCGCATGGCTCCCCCGGGGCGCTCTCGGGTGTTACAGGTAGCCGAGATCGGACAGGAAGCCTTTCAGCTTCTCAACCACTTCGGCGGCCTTGTCGCTACGCTTGGCTTCCTCGTCCCACATTTTCTGGGCGGTTTTAGCCAGCTTGTCTTGCACGTCCTGGGGCATGGTGTTGATTTTCACATCCTGCTCGGCCATCACCTTGGCCAGGGTGATCCGCTCTTTGTAGAGGTATTCGCTGGTGCGAATCCAGAACTGTTCGTTGAGCGAATCCTTGACGATCTTGGCCATGCCTTCGGGCAGCTTATCCAGTGCTTTCTGGCTGACGATGAAGGCGTCGGTACCGGCGATGTTCAGAGCCGGCTGCACGTGGTACTTGGCCACTTCGTAGAGACCCATGCTGGCGGCACCCTGGGCGGCGCCCCAGTGCGCACCGTCGACCACGCCGCTGGACAGCGCCTGGTACAGCTCGCCACCCGGGATGTAGGTACCCGCCGCGCCAGCTTCACTGAGGAACTTCTGCAGGGCGCCGGAAGAACGGACCTTCAGGGAGGTGAAATCATCCCAGCTTTCGATCGGCTTCTTCACCACCATCTCGGTGGGGTACACCTTGTCGGTGGAGTAGTAGACGTTGTGCTTGGCCGCTTCCTCGCGAAGCATGTCTTCGAAGCCCATGTTCTTGTGGAAATAAGCCGCTTCCCAGACGTTGCGGAAAGCGAACGGCAGACCCGAGGCGATACCGGCCAGGCTCATCTTGTCCTGGGCGTAGGCCGGGGAGATGGTGCCCATCTGAATCACGCCACGGCTGACCGCGTTAAAGGTTTCCTGGGCCTTGAACAGGGCGCCGGCTTCGTAAAGCTCGAGCTCCAGTTTGCCGTCGGTGCGCTCTTCGAGCACCCGCTTGATGCGCTTGAGGCTGTCCTCGTAGGAACTGCTGGAACCGGGCCAGTGCGACTGCACTTTCCAGGTAATGGTGTCCTCCGCGGCCTGGGCCAGGGGAGAGAAGACCGTGGCTGTCGCGAAAGCCAGAGCCGAACCGCCGATCATCAATTGCTTGCGGAATACGCTGAGCAGAGTCATGGAAAACTCCTGTTGTTGTTGTGCTGCTTATCTCACAAATTCCGCATGGTTATTTCGCACAGCGGAACAGTGAGGGCGTAAAATGAAACCAGGATCTGAAATGTAGCACAGCTTTCCGCCGCGCCACACCCTCAATTTGTCGCAAGGTATATTCAGTGTCACCCCTTCACGCCGGCGCCGCCAGCGGTGCCTGCGGCAGCGGGTCCACCAGCCTCTCCAGGGCGGCGGCGAACGCCAGCACCGTGCGGTCCTCCAGATAGGGCCCGATGACCTGCACCGCCAGGGGCAGACCGTCCGCCGTGAGGCCGATGGGCACGGTGGCGGCGGGCAGATAGACGGCCCCCGCCAGCCCCACCCACACCAGAATATCCATGTACGGCTGCGCCACCCCGTTCACCGTCAGGGTACGCTGGTCCGGCCCCGGCGTGTGGCGATGGCTGAACGGCAGGGTCTGCACCACCGGGCACAGCATCACGTCGAAGTCCTGGAAGAAGCGCGCCCAGGCGGCGCGCATGACACTGCGCTGCTCATGGCTGCGCTGCCAGTCGGCGTGGGACTGGGTGGCGCCCCTGGCGAACAGGGTGCGGTAGCTGTGATCGTCCGCCGGCGCCTTGCCGGCGGCCTCGCTCAGCTGGTCGTAGAGACCGGTGGGCAACCCTTCGCCCATGGTGCCGGTGAGCAGCCGGTAGTACATATCGTGGGCCTCGCCCAGGGTCACCCCGTCGGGACGGGCGCCGGCGTCCACCGAGGTACCCAGCTCCGCCAGCCGGGCGCTCAAACCTTCCAGGGCGTCGACGATGGGCCGGTCCACCGGGCAGCGCGGGTCGTCCAGCCAGGTGGCGACGCGGAAGTCCTTCAGCGCCCGGTGGCGGGCCGGCGGCAACTCCAGGCGCCAGGCGGTGGCCTCCTCTTCGTCCGGGGCGGCGAGAATAGTGAGCGCTTGCTCGAGATCCGCCACGTGCCGGGCCAGCGGGCCGGCCACGGACAAATCACGGCGCGCCAGCGCACCGGGCGGGCCCGGCACATGACCGCGGGTGGAAATCAGGCCGAAGCTCGGCTTCAGGCCACAGACACCGCAAAACGCCGCCGGCGTGCGGATCGAGCCGCCGATGTCGCTGCCCAGTTCCAGCGGCGTGAAGCCGGCGGCCAGCGCCGCCGCCGCGCCCCCGGAAGAACCGCCCGGCGTCAGGTCCGGGTTCCAGGGGTTGTGGGTGGTGCCGTAGATGTCGTTGTAGGTCTGCAGGTCCGAGGCGTAGGCGGGCACATTGGTCTTGCCGAAAATCACCGCGCCGGCGTCCAGCAGCCGCTGCACCGCCACGCTGGTGTGCGCCGAGACGTGGTCGCGCAGCGCCTCGATGCCGGCGGTGGTGGGCCAGCCGGCGATTTCGTAGGTCTCCTTGACGGTCATCGGCACGCCGTGCAGCGCGCCCCAGTCCTCGCCCCGGGCCAGGGCCCGGTCCGCCTCGCGGGCGCGCTCACGGGCCTGCTCGAAGCGGCGCACCACCACCGCGTTCAAGGCGCCGTCGAGGCGCTCGATACGGTCTATGAAATGCTCCAGGGCGGCCTCGGCGGTGACCTCCCCGTCCTTGATGCGCCGGGCCAGAGCCGAAGCGCCGATAAGGTGTAAATCCATGTGCTCTCCCTTTGGGTACGCAGCGCACCACTATCATTATTTTGGAATGCAATTTCGTTTTTATCAGAGTCGGCGGAGGGCGGCAATCGCTGGCGAAGCCCTCCAGCACCGTGACAGAATCCGCTTCCAATCGTGCACCCGCAATCGGCGGAGCACCATGCTTCCCGTCACAGCCGGCAAGGAGATCCCTATGAAATACCTGCACACCATGGTGCGCGTCAGCGACCTGGACGCGTCGTTGCGCTTTTATTGCGAAGGGCTGGGGCTGCAAGAGAACCGCCGCAAGGAGGTGCCCGGCGGGCGTTTCACGCTGGTGTTCCTGGCCGCCCCGGAGACCCCGGACGCGGAGCTGGAACTGACCTGGAACTGGGACCCGGAGGAGGACATGGGCTCGGCGCGCAACTTCGGCCATCTGGCGTTCCGCGTCGACGACATCTACGCCCTGTGCGAACACCTGCAAGGCATGGGCTACACCATCAACCGGCCGCCCCGGGACGGCCACATGGCGTTCGTGCGCTCGCCGGATCTGATCTCCGTGGAGCTGCTGCAGAAAGGCGACGCCCTGCCCCCGCGGGAGCCCTGGGCGTCGATGGAAAACACCGGCACCTGGTAGCCGGCGCCGCCGGTTACTGCGGTGTCGCCTCGCCGACCACCCAGGCGGCCATTTTTTCCACGGCGGTGACACAGCGGCCGCAACGGCGACGCAGAAAGGCGTCGTCCAGGGGGCGATCGCGGGCTTCCCGCGCGGCGGCGGCCAGCGCCTGCTCGCCGTCGAAGTCGACGAACGCCAGCCGCAGGGTCAGCTCCTCCGCCGGCCGCCCGAAGGCTTCGCCGGGCAGCGTCGCCACGCCGGTCTCTTCCAGCAGCCGCTCGCACAGCGTGCCGCTGTCGCGGATGCCACGGCCGGCCAGCCGCGCCGCCAGCGGCGAGAAGTCGGGAAACAGATAAAACGCGCCGTCGGGCATCTCCAGCTCCACCCCGGCGTCACGCAGGGCGGCCACATGATGCCCGGCGAGCGCCGCCAGAATGCGGCGCGACAGGAACAGGTAGTCCTCCAGCTCGGTGCCGCCCTGGAAGGCGGTGATCGCCGCGTGCTGAATCGGCGCCGCCACCGAGGTGTAGGTTTCACTGGCCACCGTGGCCATGGCCTGGCGCAACCAGTGCAGGTTGTCCGGAAAGGCGAAGGTGCCCAGCCGCCAGCCACCGGCGCCGCACCATTTGCTCAGCCCGCTGCTGACGATGGTGCCCTCCGGGTAGTAGCGGGAGATGGACTGGTGCGCGCCGTTATAGTCCAGCTCGCCGTAGATCTCGTCGCTGAGCAGAATCAGACGGTGGCGCCGGGCCACCTCGGCCAGCGCCCGCAGCTCCTGTTCGTCGAAGCCGTAGCCGTGGGGGTTGGCCGGCGAATTGAGGATCACCAGACGCGGGCGCCCCGGATCCCGGGCGCACAGATTTTCCAGGGCCTCGGCGGTGGGCTTCCAGCGGTTGGCGCGGGTGGTCGGCAGCCAGTGTACCTGGCGCCCGATGATGCGCGCCTGCGGCGCGTAGGACACCCAGCTGGGCGTGGGAATCACCAGGTCGCCGTAATAGACCAGCTGCAGGATGAACATCAGCTCCTTGGAACCGGGGCCGATCATGATGTTGTCCGGGGAAAACGACACGCCCTGCCAGCGCTGCCAGTAGCCGGCCACGGCCCGGCGCAGGGCCGGCAGCCCCAGCACCGGCAGGTAATCCTTGGCGGCGGCGTGCTCGCGCAGGGCGCCGACCACGGAGGCCGGCACCGGAAACGGCGACTGCCCCAGCCCGAGCTTGAACACCGGGCGCCCCTGGGCAAGCAGTTCGTTACTGAGTTCGTTGATGGCGAGGGTGGCGGACACCCCCAGGCCACGGACATTGAGGTTGAGGTTAACGCTGGGGTGGAACTCCGCGGTCATCGTCGGGGCCTTCTGGCTGAAGAAACACAAACCCCGACGATACCGCCTTTAGGCGCGGATGAAACCGCTTAGATGTAGAAATCCAGATCTTCCTGGTGCTTGAGCAGATCGCGAAGCTGGTAGGGGTCGTCGCCGTGGAAATACACCAGGCCCCAGTGGGTGCCGAAGGCGGTGCGTTTGGTAACGGTTTCTTCCAGCGGCGCGGTGAGCTCGTGGAAATCGAAGTACGGGTGCTCCAGGGTTTCTTGCGGAATTTCCAGCTGGCTGACCACGCGGCGGCGCGGGTACACGCCGAAACAACCGGCGTGCCCTTTGGCGTCGACCACTTCCTTGGGGAAGAAATCGACAATTTCCTGCTCGGTGGTTTTCGGGTCGAACACCAGCACCATGGCCTGGTAGGCGTTGAAGCCGTAAACCTTTTCCAGCAGCTCGAACACCTTGAAGCCCGGCGGGCGGTAGGCCACTTCGCCGAAGTACATGGTGCCGTCGCTGGTGACGAAGTATTCCGGGTGGATAAAGCCGGATTTCAGATCGAAGGTTTTAATCAGCTTTTCGATTTCCTGTTCGATGCGCGGGCGCCAGCTTTCCAGATCCGGGGTGGCGGGCACGAACACGGAATAGCCCAGCGTCACGTACTCGGAAATATTCAGGAAGCGGATCTTGCCGTCGTGGATCCAGGCTTCCACGGCGAATTCCCAGCCGTCCAGGTGGCTTTCCATCAACACCGGGAATTCTTCGTCCGGGATGGTATCCACTTCGTCCGGCGTGCGGATCACGCGGTGGCCGAGACAGCCGGCCTTGTCGAACGCTTTCAGGTGAATCGGGTCGTTCGGGTCGCCGTCCAGCTTGAGCAGCGTCTGATTCACCCGCTTGAGAAAGCGGATCACGTCTTCACGGTCGTGGGCCTCTTCGAAAATGCCCACGCGAATGCCACCCAGTTGCGCGCGCCGTTTCATCAAGGCTTTGTCGCGGAACAAGACCGACTGGCCGTACAGCCGCGGGTTGTCCATCAGCACCGAGTTGATCGCCCCGGACCATTCCACCGTCTCCTCGAACAACGGGATCGCCACGTCGACGCCTTCCGCCTGAAGCTTTTCAGCGATTTCCATGGAGCGGTCGTTGAGCCGTTCGAAATCCCAGCTCATGAAGGGAATGTCGTGCTCTTCGGCGAACGCGCGGGCCCAGTCCGGCGCCACCACCACAAACCGGCGGTCGAACTTTTCCAGTGCTTCGATGGCGTTCAGGCTCCAGCCCAGCAGGGCCACGTAACCTTTTTGCGGATCTTTCTTGGCCGTCATGATCATCTCCTTGTTTCGGGCCGACCGTAGAGAGGGGGCGCGGCATGCCACCGCGGGGTTCGGCGTGGCGTCCTTGCACACCGGGTCGCTGACCCTTTTTACAGGGTAGCAGAACGCAGCGCTTGCCGCGTCAAGGGTTCCGGGTTCATCTTGGGGTATAGTGTCACGCGGGCCGCCCTACCGGCGGCAAACGAGCCCGACCCGGGGATATCATGAGCACCAGCGATACGCAGCACGACGACGCCACACCGGACCTGGCGGGACGCTTCGACCAGGCCCTGGAACAGGTGAGCCAGGCCAGCCGTTTCGCCAAGGCACTGCACACCGGCAAGGTCCTGCAACTGGCCGGCCGCCTGTTGTGCCAGCCCGAGGGCGCCGAGCAGCTGTATCAGCGCGCCACGGCGATTGAACACTCGGGCCTGTTTTCCGGCACCGACTGGGCCAACCCAGAGATTCTGCAGGCAGACATCACCGTTCAGACCCTGCGGCTGGGTGCGCCGGACGACATCACCCTGGAAGCCCTCAGTGAATTGCGCCTGCTGGCGGTGGCCCAGGGCGAGCTGCCCCACGACGCGCTGTCCGCGGAACAGGCGCACCACTACCTGGCCCAGGTGCTGGCGCTGAACCTGGATCTGCTGTTCGAAACCGGCGGCGAAGCGATCCGCGTGCGCCAGGGCCGCATGGCGGTGGCGGTACGCGGCGTGCTGCAGTTGCTGGTGTCGCGCATCGGCTACGACAACATCATCGACCGGCTGATCGAGGAGATCTGGCGGATTCTGGCCCAGCGGCCGGTACGGGTGGACCACCTCAAGGCGATGATCACGCAGATCGCCGCCTGCCTGTACAACCCGGCGATCACGGTGTCCAACAGCCGCGGCGCGGACCGTTTGGTGAGTGCCCTGTTCGGGCCCACCCAGGCCTCCGTGGAGGACCCGGGTCTGGAGGTGTACGCCGAGCGGTTGGCGGGCATGGACAGCCAGGCCCTGCAGCAGGAGGCCAACGGCTTCGCCCGCGCGATGCACGACACCGGCCTGGTGTCGGCGTACCAGCCGGTGTTCCTGCGCTTCGCCGTGTCCCAATCCACCGACCTGGTGAGCGCCGCCCTGGGCCTGAGCGCCACCGGCCGCGACGCCCTGCTCTGCTACCAGGATCTGGTCTACGCGCTGATCGACGCCTCGGTGTTTCCGGAAACCGCCCAGGCCGCCTACGGGCTGGCGCTGATGCTGGAGCGCGGCGTGCTGTTCGCGCCGCCGGTGGCGCCGGCGCTGTGGCGGCAGCTGGGCCAGACCCTGAGCGCCAATGCCGACGCCGCCATCGTCCAGGCACTGAGCGACATCCGGCCGGCCAAGGTGCAGCTGATCGCCGGCGTGCTCGGCGTGCTCGGTCTGCCGCTGGGCGTCGGCCAGGGCAACAACCCCACCTGCCAGTCGGCGCGGGCGATTTCCATGTGGGCCTACAACGATCCGGACTACCTGCTGCAGATGATCGTCTGGGCCACCCGCGACGACGACCTGGTGATGCACTTCGAGGGCCAGCGTCTGTCCTCCAAGGAGCTGGCGCTGACCACGCCCGCGATCGCACCGCTGGACGTGGACGCGGTGTCGGCGGTGCTGGTGCCCCACCTGGACCGCATCTATCACGCCATGGGCGCGCTGTGCGCGGACCGTGGCGACGACCCGCACCGCTGGATCAATCCGGAATTCCACGGCTGGTGGGTGGGCCGCGGGTTCAAGCTGGCGGTGGACCTGCCCACCGGCAAGCTGAGCCACTACGACGATTTCGTGCGTTACTTCTACGCCTGCTACCACCCGCTGCACAACGGCAACCAGCCGTTGATCTATCCGCAGCCGGTGGGCCTGGCGGTGACCGACAGCGCCGCCCGTTTCGTCGGCTGGCACGCCATCACCATCCAGCGGGTGACGCTGGATCAGGACGAAGTGATGCGGGTGTATTTCTACAACCCCAACAACGATTCCGGGCAGGACCTGGGCAATGGGGTGAAGGTGTCCACCGAAGGACGCGGCGAGCGCTTCGGCGAATCGTCCCTGCCGGTGGCGGAGTTCGTGTCACGCCTGTACATCTTCCACTACGATCCGCTTGAGCACATCGACCCCGCCGGCGTGCCGGCGGAGGACGTGGCGGAAGTGGAAGCGCTGGCGCGGGGCAGCTGGGCGCTGGAGCGCTAGTCTTCCCGGAAGGCGTCGCGGTGGAACTCGGCGGCCTCTTCCACTTCGTTGATGCCCGGCGCCCAGGGGTCCTGCGGGTCGGCGCCGGCCATCACTTCCAGGGAGGCGTGCACGCCGCGGGCCAGGGATTCGGTGTGGTAGCCGCCCTCCAGCACCATCGCCAGCTGGCCGCCGCAATGGCGGTCGGCGATCTCCCGCACGATGCCGGTCATTGAGGCGAAGCCCTCGTAGCTGACGTTCATGGCCAGATCAAAGCGGTGCGCGTCGAAGCCGGCGGACACCAGCACCAGGTCCGGCCGGAAAGCGTCCGCCGCCGGCACCAGAATATCCCGGAACGCCTTGAGCATGGCCATGTCGCCGGTACCGCCGGGCAGCGGCACGTTCACCGTGTAGCCCTCGCCCAGACCGCCGCCCACTTCGGACAACGAGCCGGAGCCGGGGTAGAACGGCGCCGCGCGGTGGGTATCGAAAAACAGAACGTCCGGGTCGGCCCAGAAAATTTCCTGGGTGCCGTTGCCGTGGTGCGCATCCCAATCCACGATCAGCACGCGCCGGCAGCCGAGGGCCGCCTGGGCATGGGCCGCCGCCACCGCCACGTTGTTGAAGAGACAGAAGCCGCGGGCGCGCACGGATTCAGCATGATGGCCCGGTGGCCGGACCAGGGCGAAGGCCCCGGCGGCACGGCCCGCGACCACCGCCTCCACCGCCGCCACGGCGGTGCCGGCGGCTACCTCCGCGGCCTCCACACTGCCCGGCGACACCGCCGTGGTGTCCATGTCCAGCCAGGCGTTTTCGCCGCGCATGGCGTAAATGCCGTCCAGGTAAGAGGTGGTGTGCACCCGGGCCAGTTCCGCCCGGGTGGCCACGCGCCCGGCTTCCAGACGGACGCCCGGCACCGGCTCACGCTCGAGCAGATCGAGCACGGCGGTGAGCCGGCCCGGGTGTTCCGGGTAGCTCCACTTGGCGCCCAGCCCGGAAAGAATTTCCCGCACCCGGCGGTCCAGCCGCCCCGGCAGGAAGGCGGCGTCCGGGTCGGGCCGGTGATCCAGCATGCGCGGATCCTGGAACAGTATCACTTCACGGTCACCGATCATGGCGCCCCCGTCCGAGAAAACCTTCTTTCCTTATACAGGTTCCCGGCGGGACGACAAGAGCCCGCGATTGATCCACAGCGCCAGCCCCAGGGCCGGCACGGTCAACGCAAGGCTGAGCGCGAACATGGCGCCGTGACCCAGCGGCATGGCGCCGCCGCCGGGCACGGCGAACGCCAGCCCGCCGACGATCAGCATTAACCGGATCGGCCATTGCAGGAGCCGCTGCGTGGACAAGCTGCCGATGCCCACCAGATAGCCCTGAATGGCGCTGGCGATCAGCACCACACCGACCAGGGCCTGCGCCAGTACCAGTGCGATTTCCTGCCAGCCGCCTTGCAGAATCAGCGCCGGGTTCAGCACGAACAGGAACGGCACGAAATAAATCACACTGCCCAGACGCATGGCGTTAAGGCCGGTTTCCATCGGCTTGGAGCCGGCCACCGTGGCCGCCGCGAAAGCGCCCAACGCCACCGGCGGTGTGATGTAACTGAGCATGCCCCAGTAGAGAATGAACAGGTGCACGGCCAGCGGATTCATACCCCCGCCCTGAATCAATGCCGGCGCCAGCGCCACCGCGAGAAAAATATAGGCGGCGGTCACGGTCATGCCGATACCGAGAATAAAGCTGGTCACCGCGCCCATCAGCAACAACACCAGCGGGTTGCCGCCGGCGATGTAGATCAGGTCGTTGGCGATGGTGCCCGACAGCCCGGTGACCGACAGCGCGCCCACCAACAAGCCGACGCCGGCCAGAATGGTAATCAACTCGGCAAACAGTTTGCCGGCGCTGGAGAAGAAATCGGTGACGTCGCGCCAGCCCCAACGCTGATACGGCAGAATCTGGTTGATCACCAGCAGCAGCGCGGTGGCGTAGAACGGCGCGATCGCTTCACGGCGCAGCCAGAACAGCATCCAGATCAGCAACACGAACACGAAAATAAAGTACCAGCCTTCCTTAAGCGTCTGCTTGAGTGACGGCAGTTCCTCTTCGGGCAGGCCCTTGAGTTCATGTTTCGCGGCGTAGGCGTCGATCTGCACGAACAGACCGAGATAGAACAAAAGCGACGGCACCACCGCCGCCAGCGCGATGGTGCTGTAGGGCGTATTCAGGAAGCTGGCCATGACAAAGGCGGTGGCGCCCATCACCGGCGGCATCAGCACACCGCCGGTGGAAGCGCACGCCTCCACGCCGGCGGCGTAGGAGCGGCCGATACCGACCCGGCGCATGGCGGGAATAGTGAGCACCCCGGTGGTCAGCACGTTGGTGATCACGCTGCCGCTCATGGAGCCCATCAGGCCGCTGGAGAAGATCGATACCTTGGCGGGCCCGCCGCGCACATGGCCGAGCAACGCGAACGCCAGGTTGATAAAGAACTTCCCGCCACCGGTTTTTTGCAAGGCCACGCCGAACAGCAGAAAGCCGATCACCAGATTGGCGAACGCCTGCAACGGAATGCCGAACACGCTTTCACGGCTCATGGCGTGGTAAATGGCGGTCTGGCTCGGTGAGGACGGAAAGCCCTGAATCGGCCCCGGCATGATGTCGGCGACCATCGGGTAGCAGCCGGCCACGCCGACAATCAACGCCAGCGGCCAGCCGCCGGCCCGGCGCACCGCCTCCACCGTCAGCCCCCACAATACGAAACTCATCACCGTGGCGGTTTGCGGCGCGGCGTATTCCCAGCCGTTGTCGAGAATGCGCTCGGCGTTATACACAAAGTAGCCGCAGGTCCCCACGGCCAGCAAAAACAGCAGCACGTCGTACCAGGCCACCCGTCGGCGGTCGCCACCGGAAAACGCAGGCCACATGATGAACACCAGCGGCACCATCAGCGCCACCACGGTGTAGAGAAACTGGCTCTCCACCGCGGTGACCAGACTGAAATAGCCCAGGTTAAGAACGTAATCGAGGGTCAGAACGGTGAGAACCAGGGTCGCCAGGCGCGGCAGCCAGGGCCAGAGGCCCTGTAAGTCGCGCACGCCCGACACCTGCTTCGCCGTTGGCTCACCCGTATGATGAGAATCCACGGCAGAACTCCTTGAAGCGGGACAGACTTAGCGGAACACCGGGTTCATGCCCTCGGCTTCCAGCGCCTCGGCGCGGGCCTTCATCCAACCCTCGCGGAACGCCTCATCGTCCTCGGGCGCGTCGCTGGTGTAGGCCTTCCAGGTGTTTTGCAGCACCTGCTGGCGTTTCACCAGACGGTCCTGGTGGGCCTGCATCTCATCGGTCCAGTGGCCGATTTCCTTGTAGTAGGCCACCACTTCATCGTGGAACGGGATTACCCACTGCATGTTCTGCTTTTCCAGGGCGTAGCCGGAGTTGCCAGGCGCCGCATCCTTGTATTTGTCGTGATCCTCGATCAGCACTTTGATAAGACCGCCCGCCAGACCGCTTTGCTGATCCGCGTTGGCGACCAGAATCGGATAGGGGTAGCTGGCGCCCACCCAGGGGTTGTCCTTGCCATAATCGCCGGCGGCGGCGGTGACTTGATGGGGCTGGAAATAGGGTGCCACGGCCTGCAAACGCTTCCAGCCCTCCTTGTTCTCGGGATCGAGCCGCGGCCAGACAATACCACGCGGGCTAGCGGCCAGTTGTTGCGCCGGCGGCGCCACCGACATGGTGAATCCGGTGTCGCTCTGGCCGGCGATCACGCCGTCGAACGCGCGCCCGTAACCGGGGAATTCAACCCGCTCCACGTCGTCCCAGGTGAGCCCGCCGAAAGCCAGAAACGCTTCCGTGCCCAGATTGAGGGCGTCGTCACCGCGAATGTAGGAAACTTTCTTGCCCTTGAGGTCCGCCGGTGTTTCCACTTCGATGTCACCGGCCACGGCGACGCCGAGACCGAAGCTGGCGATGGAGGTGGCGATCACCCGGATCGGCTGCGGCCCCCATTGGCGGTCAGCGAACATCAGCACGCCTTCCGAACCGTAATAACTGGCGATACCACAGGCACACAGCGGCACCCGGCCGGTGCGCAGCGGCGTCATACGGGATACATCGTTTTCGCCGGGGAGAATACGCACTGACACGTCGTATTCGTTTTGCAGAAGATTGCCCACCGACACCATCTGGGTGTAACCGGCGGAGCCGGTGCCGTAGGCGGTCATGGCGATGGTGCCGGGCAGCTTCACATTGTCCGCCGCCTGGGTCAGGCCGGCCAACACCAGGGCGGCCAGACAGAGTGCGCCTCGCTGGAAAAGGGTCATGGTTGCTCTCCGTTTACGCATTGTTGTTGTGATAGCTATTCCGCATAGCGAAACAGGCGTCCAATAACGTTCTCGGTTAGAGCCTATACCCGGGAGAGAGGAGGGGAAAGTGACCGCGTCGACAATCCTGGCGGAGAGCGCGCCGCTCGAGTGCGGGGCAAGGGCTGGGCACTAAACAGCGGACATAAAAAAAGCGGGGCCCGAAGGCCCCGCTTTTCCTGCCCGGCGCGGTTAGGCGCGGGCGGCTTTCAACATCGCTTTATACGGCGACGATGTTCTCTGCCTGAGGACCTTTCTGGCCCTGAGTTACAGTGAACTCAACGCGCTGGCCTTCGGCCAGGGTTTTGAAGCCTGAGCCCTGGATAGCGCTGAAGTGTGCGAACACGTCAGGGCCGTTTTCCTGCTCGATAAAACCAAAACCTTTAGCTTCGTTGAACCACTTAACGGTACCGGTGGTAGTGGACATAATAGTCTCCTGATCATTCAGAAAGTAATGGAAGCCCGCTGGGGGCCGATTGTGCTGGAAGTCTTACGGTTACTTATGAAGGTCAGGACGAACGCTAACTGGTAGGGCATCGAACAGGGATTCATAAATACGTGCATACTTTCAAGCTGTGACCAAGGATACACGCCTTCCGGCCCCTGTCAAAACTATTTCGCTCCGCCGGGCATGCCGGGCCCGGTCACTCCCGGACCCAGGCCAGCGCGGCGCTCTTTTCCTCCAGCGGAAACGCCTTTACCTCCACCGAGGGCATCAGCCGGTCGGTCACGGACGCAATTTTGTGCACCCAGGAGCGGTCCGAAACCACCGCCTCCCGCTCGAAGCGCCGCCAATTGCCGAGGCCGAACTTCATGTCCTTGAACAGGGCTTCCAGCCCGATGCCGCCCAGGGACACCAACTCCACATAGAGACGAATCTTGTCGTGCCGGGTCAGCCGGTCCTCGATCTCCGCCAGCACCCGGTCGAAGGTCTCGTTGTCCACCTTGCCGTCGATACGCAGCCCGACGATGTGGTCTTCCTGAAGCTCGATCAATTCCATCATGACACTACTCCTTTTGTGTCTTGCCTTACCCGTTTAGATGCGGCGGCTCTAAAGCTTTCTCAAGAGGGGCCGATAAGATTTGATAACCCTTCCTTTAAACTTTTTATTTCCCCTTATAGGTCAACGGGTTAGGCCTGTTTCTTGCAACCTCCGCCTGGCCCCCGGGCGCTCTGTGTCAATGCATCAAAAGGAGCAGGACATGCAAGACAACACCATCCTGAAGCTGGCCTACGACATCTCCCAAATGACCCGCGACAAGGTCGGCGCCATTGAGTCGATCATGACCACCACCAAGATCCTGGCACTCAATGCGCGCATCGAAGCCGGCCGCGCCGGTACCGCCGGTGCCGCCTTCGGCGTGGTCGCCGAGGAAATCGGCAATGTCTCCGAGCAGATCAATCATATCGCCGCGGATTTCCGCGACGCGGTGGAAGCCCACACCAGCGAGATCGAGGAAGCCGGCGGCCGGATGCTGATCGATTTTCGCGGCCAGCGCTTCACCGACCTGTCTCTGAACGCCATCGAAATCATCGACCGAAACCTGTTCGAGCGCTCCTGCGACGTGCGCTGGTGGGCCACGGACAGCGCCCTGGTGAGCGCCGCCGCCGACGCCGATAACGCCCCTGGACTGGAGCATGCCAGTGAGCGTCTGGCGACTATTCTGCGTTCCTACGTGGTGTATCTGGATTTATGGGTCACCGACGACAGTGGCCGGGTGATCGCCAACGGGCGCCCGGATCGCTACCCCGGCGCGGTGGGCCTGGACGTATCGCGCAGCGCCTGGTTTCAGCAGGCCATGCGCACCGCCAGCGGTGACGAGTTCGCGGTCACCGATATCGCCCGCAACCCGGCGCTGGACGACGCGGCGGTGGCCACCTATGCCACGGCGATCCGTGACGGCGGCCAGGAGAACGGTGACACCATCGGCGTGCTGGGCATCTTTTTCGACTGGACGCCGCAAGCCAATGACGTGGTCAACGGCGTGGGGCTCAGCGACGAGGAACGCGGCGCCTGCCGGGTCATGCTGCTGGACGCCCAGCATCGCGTTATCGCCGACGCCAGCGGCAAGGGCGAGCTGGGCGACCATTACCCGCTGAACACCCGGGCGCCGGACGGCGGCACCCTGGAGCGGGGCTACTACATGGACGGCGACCGCCTGGTGGCCTTCGCCCTGACCCCCGGTTACGAAACCTACCGGGGGCTGGGCTGGTACGGCGTCATCGAATGCGATCTGACGCGGCGGGCGGAGTAAGCAAAGGTATCTGGAAAAAGCACCGGACCGGTTGCACACTGGCGGAGACCAAGGACACAACCTTCGAAGGAGTCGTACCATGCCGTTCACCGCCACCGACCCGATCAAGATCATCTTCGCGATTCTGCTGCCGCCCGTGGGCGTGTTTCTGGAAGTGGGCTTCAAGGGCCATTTCTGGCTGAACATCCTGCTGACCCTGCTCGGCTACATTCCGGGCATCATCCACGCGCTCTACGTGATCTTTAAGCACTGAGGCCGGCCGGCGGCGTCACAGCGCCGCCAGCCAGCGGGCCACCGCCTGACCGATCTCCACCGGTGAATCTTCCTGCAGGAAGTGGCTGCCCTGGACGGTGACCTCGGTCTGGTTCGGCCAGCCGCGGCAGAACTCCCGCTGCCGTCCGATCAGAATGGAGCCCGGCTCGGCGTTCACGAACAGCTTGGGCACCGGGCTCGCCGCCAGCCAGCGCCCGTAGTTTTCCACCAGCCGGATCATCTCCGGCGGCTCGCCTTCCATGGGGATCTCGCGCGGCCAGTTGAGGGTGGGCTGGCGGTCTTCCTCCAGCTCGAAGGGCCGACGGTAGTGGGCCATCTCCACATCGGTGAGGCCGCGCAGCACCGAACCGGGCAGCACCGCTTCCACGAACATATTGCGCTTGAGAATCAGGTCCTCGCCTTTTTCCGAGCGGAACCCCTGGAAGATGCCGCGGGCGGCTTCCGGCCAGTCGTCCCAGGTCATCGGCATGACGATGGCTTCCATATAGGCGATCGCCTTGACCGCGTCCGGGTGCTGGCTGGCCCAATGAAAGCCCAGACCGCTGCCCCAGTCGTGCACCACCAGGGTGACGTTCCGGTCCAGACCCAGCGCCGCCAGCAACCCGTCGAGGTAATGGTAGGCGGTCAGAAAGCCGTAACGACCGGGGCCGTCGCTGGCCGGCAGCTTTTCCGAATCGCCCTGGCCGATCAGGTCCGGGGCGATCACCCGGCCACTGCCGACCAGCTCCGGAATCACATTGCGCCACAGGTACGAGGAGGTGGGGTTGCCGTGCAGCAGCACGATCGGGTCGCCCTCGCCTTCGTCCACATAGGCGATGCGCTTGCCGTCGACGTCCTGGAAATGTTTCTGGTAGGGCATCTGGTCCGAAATCATGGCGGCGGTCTCCTGCTGATGAGTGGGCCCCAGCTTAACGAACGGGCAAGAATTTAACAGTATCCCGCTAGCCCCCGGGCCGGCCGACTGTTTAGGGTAAGCGAAGCCCAACAAGGAAGGAGTGACCCATGAAGACCCTGACATTCGAAAACGGCGACACCATGCCGATGCTCGGCCTGGGCACCTGGAAGTCCGACCCCGGCGACGTGTACGGCGCGGTCAAGGAAGCCCTGCAACAGGGTTACCGGCACATCGACTGCGCCCGCATTTACGGCAACGAGGCGGAAGTGGGTCAGGCCCTGGCGGAATCCTTCGCCGCCGGCACCGTCAGCCGCGAGGACCTGTGGATCACCTCGAAGTTGTGGAACAGCGCCCACGCCCCGGAAGACGTGCAGCCGGCCCTGGAAAAAACCCTCGACGACCTGCAGCTCGACTACCTGGATCTCTACCTGATGCACTGGCCGGTGGCGCTGACCCCGGGCATCAGTTTTCCGAAATCCGGCGCCGATATCCTGGACCCCGAGGACATGCCGGTGGCCGACACCTGGCGCGCCATGGAAGCGCTGGTGGACGATAATCTGACCCGCCAGATCGGCGTGTCCAACTTCAGCGTGCGCAAGCTCACCGCGCTGCTGGAAACCGCCCGCCACCGGCCGGCCATGAACCAGGTGGAGCTGCACCCGTATTTGCAGCAGGCGCCGCTGGTGCGCTTCTGCCATGACAACGGCATCCAGGTCACCGCCTATTCACCGCTGGGCTCGTCCGACCGCCCGGACAATTTCAAAGCCGAGGACGAACCGGTGTTGCTGGAAGACCCGGTGATCAAGACCATCGCCGAGCGGCACCAGGCCACCCCGGCCCAGGTGCTGATCAGCTGGGCGCTGCACCGCGACACCGCGGTGATCCCCAAATCCGTGAACCCGGAACGCCTGGGGCAGAACCTGGCCGCCGCCGATCTGAGGCTCAGCGACGACGACCTCAACGAGATCGCCGACCTGGACCGCCACCGCCGCTACGTGGACGGCGCCTTCTGGGCCCAGGAAGGCAGCCCCTACACCCTGGCGACACTCTGGGACGAATAAACGCCCAATCGATCCCGTGTGGTGCCGCCGGCGCCACGCGGCTCACGCCTTTACCCTTTTTTACCGCCCCCGTCATCCGGATCACTTAACCGCCCGCACCCGGCATGCAATCATTGGCAGCCATAACGACAGCGCGCCACGGAACGCCCGCGCCGCCCGGCTAACAATGGACACCCCGATGCCGTCAAACACCCCGCCCAAAGTGGACCGGAACAGGCCCAAAGCCAACTTCGAGTCGGTGAATGTGCGTTCCGCCATGCTCACCGGTATTTTTCTGCTGCTGGTGATGTACACCCTGTACGCCGCGGCCACTCTTTTTATGCCGCTGATGGTGGCGTTTCTTACCAGCCTGATTTTCACCCCGGTGGTGCGCGCGCTGCGGGTGCTGAAAATCCCGCCGCCGGTGAGCGCGGCGGCGGTGGTGATCGGCGTGCTCGGCCTGGGCTTCGGCGCGCTGTACGGTCTCTCGGAACCGGCCATGGAATGGCTGCAAAAAGCGCCCCGCGATCTGCGTCAGCTGGAACAGGAATTCCACCAGTTCAGCGAGCCCATGCAGCAGCTCAAGCTGGCCAACGCCCAGATCGAGGACATCACCCCCGGTGACGAAAACCAACAGAAGGAAGAAGCCCCCACCTGGAGCCCGGTGAAGTGGATTCTCTCCGGCACCTGGTCGGCGCTGTACGGCATCACCCTGAGCGTGATTCTTCTCTATTTCATGCTGGCGTCCGGCGACACCTTTCTGCGCAAGCTGGTGCGGGTGATTCCCCAGTTCGAACATAAGCGGGCGGCGGTGGAAACCGTGCGCCAGATCCAGACCAGCGTATCGGTGTACCTGGGCACCATCACCATCATCAACACCTGCCTGGGCGCCGGCGCGGCGTTAATTCTTTATCTGCTGGACATGCCCAACCCGATCCTTTTCGGGGTGATGGTCGGCATGCTGAACTTTGCTCCCTATATCGGGCCGATCGTCAGCGGCGTGATCCTGCTGTTCATCAGCAGCCTGAATTTCGACGGCCTCACCCAGGTGCTGTTGCCGCCGTTTCTGGTGATGGCCCTGAACGTGCTGGAGGGGCAGTTCATTACGCCGACGGTGGCCGGCCATCGCCTGGCCCTGAGTCCGGTGGCGGTGTTTCTGTCGATCCTGCTGTGGGGCTGGATGTGGGGCGTGGTCGGCATCCTGATCGCGGTGCCGCTGCTGGTGTGCATCAAACTGGTGTGCGACAACGTCTCGTCGCTGCGGCTGCTGTCCGAATTTCTGGGACGCTGACTCAACGCCCTTCGCCTCAACGAAGCTGGCTGTCTTTACTGCCGCGCCGGTTGTAGCCCTCGGACCGGGCCTCGTCGCGCTCGCCCTGGCACAGCGTGCACAGGCGCACGCCGGGCAGCGCCTGACGGCGCGCTTCGGGGATCGGTGCCTCGCACTCTTCGCAATGCGTCAGGCTCTCGCCGGCGGGCAGACGGCTGCGGGCGTGTTGCACCGCCGAATCCACGGTGCTGTCGATCTGATCCTGAACGGCCCCTTCCGGGGCCCAGCCGGTCGCCATGGCGTCCTCCTGGTGGCCTTTCATCCTAATGTAACGTCAATCATCCGCCGGCATAAAGCGGCATCGCCAGGGTGGCCTGCAGCACCCGCCCCACCGGGCCGTCCTCATCATACAGAGTGGTGTCCACCAGGCCGGTGCCGTTGTCCTGCATGCGGGCGCGGGCGTCGAGTCCCAGCCAGTCGCCACGGGGGTCGCGGTGCAGGTAGAGGCTGAGATCCGAATTGATGCTGCCCACCTCCGGCGCCAGCCGCAGCTGGGCGATGCCGTTGCCGAAATCGGACAAGGTGGCGGCGCGCACCAGCGGCGAGCAGGGCTGCCCGGCCACCACCGGCACCGGCAGCGACATCCACACCCGGCCCTGGCCCTGGCCACCGACCCCGTCGAGCACGCAGATGCGGGCGGTGGTATGCAGCCCCCGGGGCGTCCAGCCGCCGCCCTTGCCGTCGCCGCCCACCTCGGCGAGGGTCATCACCGGGCGGTCGCCGCGCGGTTCCAGGCCGCCGGTTTCAAACCGGCCGAAGTCGGGCACCCGGGCGCCGGCCTGCTCCAGGAACAGGCCGCTGGCCCGGCACACCTCGACGCCGTCGGCGAGCAGCGACGCTTGCAACACCCGCAGGCGCCGCCCGGCGCGCACCACCGCCAGCTCCGCCGTCAGCGGCGCCGCCGGCACCGGCCTCAACAGATCCACCGTGAGGCGGCTGAGCCGCAGCCCGCTGTCCGCGGTGGCCTGCTCCATCAACAGCGCCAGCAGCCCGGTGGGCGAGCCGCCGTGCAGATGGCTGGGGCTCCAGGGTCCGCCGGCGCTGGCGGTGGGCACGTAGGTCTCGCCCTGGCGGACAAACAATGACTGATCCACTTCCGATACTCCCCTTTCTGACCTTGCTGGTCCGGATACAAACGCCCAAGCCTAACCCAGACGGCGCCCTGGCGGGGAACGAAACACTGGGTGCGGCGAGCGCCGTGCGCTACAGTAGCGCCCGCGCCAAACGCCCCAGACCATGGATTCACTGCCTATGTCCGCCACATCCCAGTCGCCGAGCCGTCCCAACATCGTGATCATGGTGGCGGGCGGTATTCTGGTGGCGCTGGTGGCGATCGTGTTCGCGCGGCTCGCCTACGGCCTGATTCTGCCGCCGATGCGCGACGATCTGGGATTGAGCTACCGGCAGGCCGGCACCCTGGGCACCGTCACCGCGCTGGGCTATCTGCTGTTCGTATTGCTGGGCGGCATCGCCGCCAGCCGCTGGGGCGCGCGCAACGCGGTGGCCACCGGCCTGCTGATTCTCACCGTCGGCTTCGCCGGCCTGGCGCTGGCCAGCGCCTACCCGGTGGTCGTCGGCCTGATGGCGCTGCTGGGTCTGGGCACCGCCTTCTGCTTCGCGCCCATGGTGTCGCTGCTGGCCACCTGGTACCCGGAAAAGCGCGGCATGGTGATCGGCTGCATGGCCGGCGGCGTGGGCGCCGGCATCTTCGTCACCGGGCTGCTGGTGCCCTGGCTGTCCGACCAGTTCGGTGAGCAAGGCTGGCGCCTGGCCTGGGGCCTGTTCGCCGCCCTGGCGGCGGTGGCGGTGGCGCTGGTCCTGGCGGCGGTGCGCGACCCGGCGCCGGTGGCCCACGACCATCCGGACCGCCCGGCGCCGGCGGACAAATGGCGCATCTACCGCAACCCGCGCGTGATCATCATGGCGGCGATCTACGGCATCATCGGCATCATCGGCATGGTCTACATCATCCAGGCGATCTTCATGGTCAGCTACGTGGTGGAGTCCGGCTTCGACGAAGCCACCGCCGGCTGGCTGATGGCCATGTCCGGCCTGCTGTCGGTGGCCGCCGGCCCGCTATGGGGCTCGCTGTCCGACGTGTGGGGCCGGGGCAACGCCCTGACCCTGGCGATGNCGGTGGTCACCGTGGCCATGGGGCTGCCGCTGATCGACCAGAGCCTGGCCATGTTCTTCGCCCACTTCCTGTTGATGGGCTGCGCGGTGAACGGCGTGTTCACCATGGTCCAGGCCGCCAGCACCGACCAGGTGGCGCCGCGCCATATCCCCATCGCCTTCAGCTACGTGACGGTGTTCTTCGCCGGCGGCCAGTTCCTGGGACCGGCCATCGCCGGCTGGCTGATCGAAGCCACCGGCGGTTTCCGCCTGGCGGTGGCGTTCACCTGCCTGGCGCTGCTGGTGGGGCTTTATCTGGCGCAGAAGATTCGCCGCTTCCCCGCCGGTCTGGCGGTGGACTGACCGCCTTCGGTAACCGTTCGGTTCGACTTTTGTTACCGACGGCCACCGGCGCCGCCGGCATCACCGGATTGTCATGATCGGCGGCCAGCCTGTCCGCCGTTATCGATTCCGGACCGGCTTATGAACTCCGTATCCCTGACCCGACGCAAATTGATCCAGGCCATGTTCTACGGCGCCGGCGCCGCGGTGATCACCGCCTGCGGCGGCGGTTCCTCTTCCTCCGGCAGTCCGGTGGGTGCCCCGTCGCCGACACCCGGCACGCCCTCGGAGCCGGAGCCGCCCGTTCCCGAGCCGCCGGTACCGCCGGCCACCATGCTGCCCCTGGAAGCGGGGCCGCTGGCCGGTATCGGCGAGCTGGTGGAAAGCGACGTGGACGGCATTCTGATCCCGGAGGGGTTCTCGATCCGCCGCGTGGCCCGGCACCTGGAAGACCCTATTTCCGGCCTGCCCAATCTCACCGGCTTGCTGCGCGATAACTGGCACATCTTCCCGGACGGCGGCGCGGTGTTCCCGGTGCGGGAGGACGGCGGCTGGGTCTATGTCTCCAACAGCGAGATCGCCCCCGGCGGCGGCGTGGGCGCGCTGCGGTTCGACCGCGACGGCACCGTCATCGACGCCTACCGCATCCTGCGCAACACCCGCCGCAACTGCGCCGGCGGCGCCACGCCCTGGGGCACCTGGTTGTCCTGCGAGGAGACCACCGACGGCCAGGTCTATGAGTGCCACCCGCTGGGGCCCGCGTCCCTGGCGCGGGCGCATCCGGCGCTGGGTATTTTCAACCACGAAGCCGCCGTGGCGGACTGGGACACCCGCACCCTCTACCTGTCCGAGGACGACGGCAACGGCCGTCTGTACCGCTTCCGGTCCGCCGGCGTGGTCACCTCGATCACCGGGGAACCCGGCCTGGACCTGGATAACGGCGTGCTGGAGGTGCTGGAAGTGGACGGCTTCGCCAACGGCGCCTACCAGGAAGACCTGGACCAGGCCCGCCGCCTGCACAAGGTGCGCTGGGTGCCGGTGCAGGACCCGCACCGCGCCCAGGAAACGGTGCGCGCGGAGATCGAAGCGGCCACTGGTCAGGGCGCGCCGGGCACCCGCTTCAAAGGCGGCGAAGGCCTGTGGGTGCAGACCCTGCCGGAGGGCCAGCGGCCCGACATCGCGGGCAGCGCCAACCCGCTGCGCGCGGTGGTGTTCCTGGCCTGCAAAGGCGACAACCGGGTCTACGCCCTGGACATCGACAACGACCAGATCGAAGTGGTGTTCGACAACGAGCAACTGATCGGCAGCGGCGAAGCGCCGTTCAATGACGTGGACAATATCGTCGTCGGCCCGGCCGGCGACGTGGTGGTGGCGGAAGACGGCGACCTGATGCGTCTGATGGTGATGGTGCCCAACCAGCCCGCCAGAATCCTGCTGCAAATCCCCGGCGGCGGCAGCGAACTCACCGGCCCCGCCTTCACCCCGGACGGCTCGCGGCTCTACTTCAGTTCCCAGCGCGGCCCTTCCGCGCTGCTGCTGCCCACCGGCGCCACCTACGAGCTGACCATCCCGGAAGCCTTCCGCCGCGCCTGACCCGCGCCCCCTGCCCCGTCCGCCCCGCCGCGCCCTTTCCAGGGCGCCGGTCGGGCGGCTACATGCCGCCATTATCATCGCCGGCCGTTCCTGATTAGAATGTGCGGCTTCCCGGCGCCAGGGCGCGTCGGGCCCTCTATTCTCCATGGATGTCCAACCAGGGCGCGGCGATGAGTAACGGCAGGCCCAACAGCGTGAACAACACCGGCCCGCTGCGGCGGCAGCTGGCCGGCCTGGGCGTGCGCGCCGCCGGCGCGCCGCTGCCGTGCTTCGGCGAACGGCTGGCGCGGCTGTTCGACCTGTCCGACACCGCTCGGCGGCCTTGTCGNCGCCGCCAACGTGGCATCCCGGGACGGCCATTTCGGCGCCGACGACAAGGCCGCCGAGCGGCTGCGCGCGGAGCTGGATAAGCTGCGCCAAAGCCAGCGGGACGCCATCGAAGCCAGCGTCACCGCCGAGCGGATCGGCACCCGCAACGGTCTGCCGGCGCCGCAGGCCGGCCCNAGCCCGGCCGAGCCGCCGGANTTCGAGCCCTACCGGCGNTTCTANCANAGCAAGCAGCGGCAGATGGCCGCCGCCGTGCCGCCGCTGCGGCTGAANGCNCGNGGCGCGCTCACCGACCACGGCCCGGCCCTGGCGCGGCTNGCGCGCATCGACGCGGTGCTCGACAACACCCTNACCGGCTACGCCCGCAAGGGCTTCGGNGCCGTGCCCNGNGTGCTGGANAANCGCTTCCTGGCGCTCTGGCCGGACCGCCAGCACAGCCTGCTCAGCGANNCGCCCGGCGACGATCCCCNGGANTGGATGNAGGAAGGCGCCTGGCTGCACCGNTTCTGNCAGGAGATGAAGACCCTGTTNCTGGCNGANCTGGACNCCCGCCTGGAGCCGGTGCAGGGCTTGNTCATGGCGCTGGAAAGCGCGCACAACCACCCACAAGGANCTCAATGACACGCTTTTTATTCGCACTGGTATGNCTGCTCGGCGCGGCCACCGTGGCCTGGGTGGGCATCGGCTTTCTGGGCACCAACCTGGTGGCCCTCACCGCCACCCTGCTGATCGCCTTCGTGTACGNCTTCGGCTTCCTGGAGCTGCGCCGCTTCCGCGCCGACAGCNCGCAACTGGCCCGGCANCTGGAGACCCCGCCCGGTGACGGCGACGNCCTGGAGCGCTGGCTGGCCGAGCTGCCCGCCGCCCTGCGCGGCGCCGTGCGCCGGCGCGTGGAAGGGGAAAGCACGCCNCTGCCCGGNCCCATGCTNACGCCCTACCTGTCCGGCCTGCTGGTGATGCTGGGCCTGCTGGGNACCTTTATCGGCATGATCGTCACCCTGCAGGGCGCGGTCAGNGCCCTGGAAGGCGGCAACAACCTGGCCGCCGTGCAGAGCGCNCTGGCGGCGCCCATCGCCGGGCTCAGCCTGGCCTTCGGCACCTCCATCGCCGGTGTCGCCGCCTCCGCCATGCTGGGGCTGGGCGCCACCCTGAGCCGCCGCGAGCGNACNCTNGTNGGCCGTGACCTGGACGCCGTGCTGCGCCGCGATCTGCGCGCGTTTTCCCTGAAACATCAGCAGCAGGANGCGTTCCGCGCNCTGCANTCNCAGTCCGACGCCTTCCCCGCCGTGGTNGANAGCCTGCAGGCNCTGACCCGNCGCCTGGANCAGATGGGCGACCAGCTCAACAGCGCGCTCACCGACAACCAGAAGCNGTTCCACGANCAGACCGCCGAGCACTACCGGCANCTGGCGGCGTCCGTGGGCGACAGCCTGAGCACCAGCCTGGCGGACAGCAGCCGGCTGGCGGCGGANAGCGTCCGNCCGGTGATCGCCGAGGCCCTGGANCGCCTNAACGACCAGGCGGAGCANAGCCACCAGCGCCTCAACACGCTCACCGAANGCCAGCTGAGCCNGATCGCCGAGCGCTTCGACACCACCACNGAGCAAGCGGCGCGCCACTGGCGCGAGGGCCTGGCCGANCANCAACAGACCGCGCAAANCCTCACCGACAAGGTGGCCGCCGCCCTGCANGNGCACAACGACCGCTTCCAGGCCCACGGCGANGCNCTGCTGACGCNGATCCGCGACGANCAGCANCAGGCCCGGGCCGACAACCANNAACGCCTGNCCGCCATCACCGAGCGCTTCCAACAAGCCGGCGACGCCACCGCCNANGGCTGGCGGNANGGCCTCGAGCANCAACAGCANACNCTNGNNCGNCTGGTCAGCGANCTCGGCGACACCCTGNGCGGCCACACGGACCGCTTCCNGCACACCGCCGACGGCCTGGTGGAAGGGCAGCGGCAAGGCCTGGACNCCCTGCTCGCGCAAACCGGCGAGCAGCTCAGCGCCNTGCGGGATCAGGAGGCGGCGCGCGGNGANGCGGCCACGCAGCGCCTGGCCGACCTGGAAGCCACCGTCACCCGCCACCTCACCGAGCTGGGCACCGCCCTGGAAGCGCCGATGACGCGGCTGATCGAAACCGCCTCGGANACGCCCAAGGCGGCCGCCGAAGTGATCNGCCGCCTGCGCGAGGAAATGGCGCAAAGCAGCGANCGGGACAANGAACTGCTNGAGGANCGCCGNCGCATCATGGGCGAGCTGGACGCCCTGCTCACCGCCCAGCAGCAGGCGGCNGNCGTGCAGCGCGACGCGGTGGANACGCTGATCCGCGACGCCGGCGGCGTNCTCAAGGAGGTCAGCGANACCTTCGCCGGNCAGGTGGACGCGCAGACCGCCCGCCTGGACGAGGCCGCCGCCGACATNNCCGGCGGGGCCCACGAGGTGGCCAGCCTGGGCGACGCCTTCGGCACCGCGGTGAACCTGTTCAGCGAGTCCAACGGCAAGCTGCTGGATAACCTCANACGCATCGAGACGTCCCTGGAACAGTCCGCCGCGCGCAGCGACGAGCAGCTNGCCTACTACGTGGAGCAGGCCCGCGAGGTGATCGATCTCAGCCTGAGTTCGCAAAAGGAAGTGATCGACGCCCTGGCCGCCCTCAAAGCCGGCGAGGCGCGCTGATGGACGAGCTTCACGACGGCCAGGACGGCGCTCAGTCCACCCCGGTGTGGGCGATCTTCTCGGACCTGATGGCGGCGCTGGTGGGCATCTTCGTGCTGCTGCTGGTGTGGGTGATCGGCATTCAGCTGGAACTGAGCCAGTCGCTGGAGCAGGAACGCGCCAAACTGCAGGCCGAGCAGCAACGACGCCAGGCGTTGGAAGAGGCGCTCGCCGACCCGCTCGCCAGCGGCCGCATCTCGTTCCAGAACGGCCGCATCGGCATCAACGGCAGCGTGCTGTTCGCGCTCAACGCGGACCGCCTGCAGCCGGAGGGCCGTGCGCTGCTGGAGAGCCTGGTGGAACCGCTGCAAACCTACCTGGCGCAACACGACGAGCTGCTGATGGTGAGCGGCTTCACCGACGACCTGCCGATCCAGCAGGGCAACCCGCGCTACGCGGACAACTGGGGCCTGTCCGCCCAGCGCGCGCTCACGGTGACCCGCACCCTGATCGATCAGGGCCTGCCGGAGGCGCGCATTTTCGCCGCCGCCTTCGGCGACAACCAGCCGGTGACCGCCAACGTGGACGACGCCGCCCGCGCCAAAAACCGGCGCGTGGAGATCACCACCGTGCCGCGCGCCGACGCCACCGCCGGCGAGCCGGAACAGACCGGGCAACTCGATGAGTGAGGTGCTGGCGCAACTGGAAGCCCTGCGCCAGACCGGCGCCCACCACCGCGACCCGGTGCGTTTCACCTATCTGGAGAGCTTCGCCACGCGCCTGGCCGAAAGCCGGCGCGCGCCGTCGCAAAAACATCAGGAAAAACTGGAACAGGCACTCGCGGACTACCGGGCCCGCGCGGACGCCGACGACGATGAAAGCCAGGGCGATCCCGCTACGCCGCGGTACGAATCCCCGCTGGCCACGTTGCTGACCCGACTGCGTGGCGATGGCGAAGCGCCCATGGAGCTGAAAGCGCTGGCGCCGATCCGCGAGGCCCAGGCCCGACAGCAGTTGGCCGCGCGCATCCAGCACGCCATCACCCACGTGCCCGACGACGCCGGCCCGCTCAACGCCCACCGGCAGGTGGCCCGCGCGCTGGCCGCGCTGCAGGAAGTGTCGCCGGAATACCTGGAGCATCTGGTCACCTACCTGGATGACCTGATGGTGTTGGAGAAAATCCCCGCCACAAAACGATCTTCGTAAGCACGGGTTTTTGGCAAGTCATTTGGAGCGGGACCCGCTGCGAAAGGGACCACCTTGTGCGAGCGGGCCCAGCCCGCGAAAGGCAAGCAACGCTTGCCGGCAGGATCCCAGAGACGCCGTTTATGGCGCTGTTAAAAAGCCTCTGGAATCCAGCGGGGCAACCTTGGCCGGGAGCTTCGCTCCCTTTCGCGGGCGGGGCCCGCTCCCACAAAGGCCGCCACCACAAGGGTCCGCTCACACCAGTGTCGCGGCTATGAGTCTTCCAGCTTGTCCTGGGTGCGCAGCTGGAAGTCGCTGGCGTCGTGGCGCTCGCGCAGCTGTTCGCTGGGCTCGCCCCAGGCGCGGTTGACCATGCGGCCGCGCTGCACGGCGGGGCGCTCGGCGATCTCCGCTTCCCAGCGCAGCACGTTCTTGTAGGTGTGCGCTTCCAGGAATTCGGCGGCTTCGTACACCTTGTTAGTGACCAGGGCGCCGTACCAGGGCCAGACCGCCATGTCGGCGATGGTGTAGTCGTCGCCGGACAGGAAGCGGTTGTCCGCCAGGCGGCGGTCGAGCACGTCCAGCTGGCGCTTCACTTCCATGGTGTAGCGGTTGATCGGGTATTCGTATTTCTCCGGGGCGTAGGCGTAGAAGTGACCGAAGCCGCCGCCCAGGAACGGCACCGCGCCCATCTGCCAGAACAGCCAGTTGAGACATTCGGTGCGCTTGGCCGGATCAGTGGGCAGGAAGGCGCCGAACTTTTCCGCCAGGTAGAGCAGGATGGCGCCGGACTCGAACACGCGCACCGACGGGTCCTGGCTCTGATCCACCAGGGCCGGGATCTTGGAGTTGGGGTTGATGTCCACGAACCCGCTGCCGAACTGCTCGCCCTCGGTGATGCGGATCAACCAGGCGTCGTACTCCGCGCCTTCGAAGCCCTTTTCCAGAAGCTCTTCCAGCAGCACCGTCACCTTGACGCCGTTGGGCGTGGCCAGGGAATACAGCTGCAGAGGATGCTTGCCCACCGGCAGGTCTTTGTCATGGGTGGGGCCGGCGATGGGCCGGTTGATGCTGGCGAATTTGCCGCCGCTTTCCGCGTCCCATTTCCAGACTTTCGGAGGCGTGTAGGTGTCGTCGCTCATAACTACTCTCTCGATCAGACAAACGAAGTAATACCCGGGTTCAGGGGCAAAGAATGACAAGATAACGCTCAAGACGGCGGCAAGATAGCCGCGTGATGCTCCATAACCCGCCGATCCTTGCCCGATCCTGGCGCCGCTCGAAGCGCGCCGCCGGCCGCTTTCTTCCGCCCCTGAAACAACTGTGCTAACGTCCGAGCGACCTTCCCGGACCGACCTGATTGTGGAGAAGACGCTTGCCGGCGGAACCTGAACACAACGATAAAACCGCCCTCGACAGCGAGCAGCAACTGGTGGAAGCCACAGTGGACGGCGTGCAGGACAGCGCGCTCACCGAGACGCGCCGCAACCAGATCTGCGACGCGGCCCTGTCCTTGTTTCTGGAAAAGGGCTTCGACGCCACCACCATCCGCGACATCTGCGCGCGCTCCGGCGTCAACCAGGCGAGCATCTACGATTACATCGCCAACAAAAACGACATCCTGCGCCGGCTGCTCAACAAACTGTGGTTCGCCCAGGACGTGCCGACCCTGGCGGAGCGTCTGGAGCGCGACCCGGACGTGCCGTTCGAGGATCAGGTAGCGGCGTTCTTCCAGGACGTCTGGACCAAGAAGCGCCAGGGCACCCTGCTGATCTACCGCTCCATTCCCCACCTCCGCGACGAAGACCGCAAGACCATGCGCGCCCGCGACGAGACGGTGCTCAATGCCTTAGCCGACCAGCTGCGCGAACGCACCGGTCTGCCCGAGGACGACCCGCGCGCCGAAGTGGTGGCCAACATGATCGTCTTCCTGGCCGCGTTCGCGCCCATGCGCGACTGGCTGAACCGCGACATCGACGACACCGTGATCCTCAAGACGGTGGCCGCGGCGGTCCGCGCCATGGTCGACCAGCTGGGCGAAAAGCCCAATTAATTCAGACGCTTACCCGTCGAAATAGCATTCCATTATTCCTGATTCCGGTGTGACCCGTCGGTCAACGGCGCTTGACTTGCCGCCACCATCCGCCTTAGCTTGATTCCTGACAAGTGTCAGCCAGCCCACGGCGCTCGCCGTGCATAAGGAGAACAATTGACGCCCGAAGACGCCCAGGCGCATATCGCCGCCAGCGATCCCCGCTTCGCGCTCACCGAGGCGGTGATCGGCGGAGTCCGCTATCCGGTATTCGCCAATGCCCCGGCACACCTGCGCGTGCTGCTGGAAGACGCCGCCCCCGCTTATGGGGACCGCGACGCCCTGGTCTACCAGGACGAACGCTGGCGCCACGCCGAGCTGTGCCGGGAGGTGCGGCGCGTCGCCAACGCCCTGGCCGACGACCTGGGCGTGCGCCAGGGCGACCCGGTGGCGATCGCCATGCGCAACTACCCGGAGCTGCCGATCCTGATTCTGGCGGTGGCCGCGCTGGGCGCGGTGGCGGTGCCGATGAACGCCTGGTGGTCGGAGCAGGAACTGGCCTACGGCCTGACGGACTGCGGCGCCCGGGTGGTGTTCGCCGACGGCCCGCGCCACCAGCGCATCGAGAGGCTGGCCGCCGACAACGGCCTGGCGCTGATCGCCGTGCGCGACGCCGAAGCCCTGCCCGGCCGGCCGCGCTATGAACAACTGCGCGACGGCGGCCGCGACGACCGCTGGCCGGATGTGACCATCGCCCCGGACGACGACTTCGCCGTGCTGTACTCCTCCGGGTCCACCGGCAACCCCAAGGGCGTGGTGCTCACCCATCGCGGCGCGATCTCGGCGGTGTACTCCTGGATCATGGCGCGGTTGATGGCACCGCTGGTGGCGGACCCGCCGCCGCCCCTGCCGGAGCCGGATCAGGTTCAGCCACCCTCGTTTCTGGTGGTGACGCCGCTGTTCCACGTCACCGCCTTGCAGTCGAATTTCCTGCAGGGCCTGGCCAGCGGCGCCACCCTGACCCTGATGTACAAGTGGGACCCNNAAGAGGCGGTGCGCCTGATCAAGCGCGAGCGCNTCACCCGCTTCACCGGCGTGCCCACCCAGTCCGCCGANTTGATGGACACGGCCCGCCGCCTGGGCGAGCGCCTGGACACCCTGGAGGCGATCGGCGGCGGCGGCGCCAAACGGCCCGCCGCCCAGGTGGGCCAGCTCGCCGAAGCCTTCCCCGACGCCGCCATCGCCTCCGGCTGGGGCATGACCGAAACCAACGCCCTGGGCATTCTGATCGGCGGGCCGGACTATGTGGCCCACCCGGAAGCCGCCGGCCGGCCGACCCCGCCGCTGCAGGCAATGCGCATCGTCGACGGCGACGGCAAGGAAGTACCCACCGGCGAAATCGGCGAGCTGACCGTGAAAAGCGCCGCCAACATGCGCTGCTACCTGAACCAGCCGGAGGCCACCGCCGACACCGTGCGCGACGGCTGGCTGTACACCGGCGACCTGGCGCGCATCGACGAGGAAGGCCTGATCTACATCGTCGACCGCAAGAAAAGCATCATCATCCGCGGCGGCGAGAACATCGCCTGCCTGGAAGTGGAAGGCGCCCTGCACCGCCACCCGGACGTGGCCGAAGCCGGCGTCTTCCCGATCCCCGATGAGCGCCTGGGCGAGATCGTCGGCGCCGGCGTGCAGCTCAAGCCCGGCGCCCGCGTGGACGAGGCCGGGCTGCAAGCCTTCCTGGCGGACCATCTGGCCGCTTTCAAGATTCCCGACCGCATCTGGCTGCGCAGCGACCCGCTGCCCCGGGGCGGCACCGACAAAACCGACCGCCGCGCCCTGCGCGCGCAATGCCTGGCCGCCGACACCGAGGCGGGCGCCCCCATCAACGAGGAGTAAACACCCATGGGTAACGATACCGATCTGAACAACCTGGCCATGTCCGAAGANGCGCGCCCGCTGCTGGATGCCCTGGCCAAGCACATCCGCGACAACGTGGACCCGATCACCGAGGAGTTCCACCGTCTGGGCGAAGGCCGCGCGGAGCGCTTCAGCTACGCCCCCGGCCAGTTGGAGTTGCTGGAGGAAGCCAAGAACAAAGCCAAGGCCGCAGGCCTGTGGAACTTCTTCCTGCCCAACGCGGAAACCGGCGAAGGCCTCTCCAACCTGGATTACGCCTACATCGCCTTCGAGCTGGGCAAGAACCCGCTGGCGTCCCAGACCCTGAACTGCTCCGCGCCGGACACCGGCAACATGGAAGTGCTGGAGCGCGTCGGCACCCCGGAGCAGAAAGAGAAGTGGCTGAAGCCGCTGCTGGCCGGCGAGATCCGTTCCTGCTTCGGCATGACCGAACCCCAGGTGGCCTCCTCCGACGCCCGCAACATTGAAACCAGCGCCGTGCTGGACGGCGACGACTGGGTGATCAACGGCGAGAAATACTATATTTCCGGCGCCGGCGACCCGCGCTGCAAGATCATGATCTGCATGGTCAAAACCAGCCCGGACGCCCCCACCTTCCGTCAGCAGTCGCAGATTCTGGTGCCCATGGACGCCCCCGGCGTGCACGTGCTCGGCCCGATGCGGGTGTTCGGCCACGACCACGCGCCCCACGGCCACATGCACATCAAGCTGGATAACGTGCGCGTGCCCAAGGAAAACATTCTGTGGGGCGAAGGCCGCGGCTTCGAGATTTCCCAGCTGCGCCTGGGCCCGGGCCGCATCCACCACTGCATGCGCTCCATCGGCTCCGCCGAAAAAGCCCTGGACCTGATTCTCGAGCGCGGCATGAACCGCGAAGCGTTCGGCAAGCAGATCATCAACCTGGGCAAGAACATGGAGACCGTGTCCCGTGCCCGCATCGAGATCGAAGCGATGCGCATGATCGTCCTGAAAGCCGCCAAGGCGATGGACGTGATGGGCAACAAGGAAGCGCGCATCTGGGTGTCCATGGCGAAAGCGATGGTGCCGGAGAAGTGCTGCCAGATCATCGACCAGGCGATCCAGATCCACGGCGCCACCGGTGTCAGCCAGTGGTCGCCGCTGTCCGAGATGTACATGCAGCAGCGCACCCTGCGCCTNGCCGACGGNCCGGACGANGTGCACCACAACGTGGTCGCCCGCAACGAAGTGAACCGCTACAACCAGACCGGAGCGTAACGCCATGGTNGANACCAAGCTGTTCGATCTGACCGGCAAGGTGGCGCTGATGACCGGCGCCTCCAAGGGCATGGGCAAAGCGATGGCCCACGCCCTGGCCGCGCATGGTGCCACGGTGGTGATCTCCGCGCGCACCCAGGAAACGCTCGATGAGACCGCCGCCGAGATCAACCAGGCGGTGGGCGCCGAGCGCGTGCACGGGGTGGCCGCCAACGCCGGCCGCAAACAGGAACTGGAGACGCTGGTGGAGAAAACCCACCAGCTCGCCGGGCCGGTGGACATTCTGGTCGGCAACGCCGGCGTCAATGTGCACTACGGGCCGATCTCCGAGATCCCCGACGACGCCTACGAAAAAACCATGCAGGTGAACGTGCAAGCCAACCTGTGGCTGGCGCGCCTGGTGGCGCCGGACATGATCGAGAAAGGCAACGGCTCGATGATGTTCACCGCCAGCGTCGGCGCCTTTAAGCCGTCCGACACCCTGGGCGTGTACGGCACCTCCAAGCTGGCGCTGATCGGCCTGGTGCGCAACCTGGCGCTGGAATACGGGCCCAAGGGCATCCGCGCCAACGCCATCTGCCCGGGCCTGGTGCGCACTGATTTCGCCAAGGCGCTGTGGGACAACCCGGAAGCGGTGAAGCGCGCCAACTCGCAGATTCCGCTGCGCCGCCTGGGCGAAGCGGACGACTTCGAAGGCCTGGCCGTGTTCCTCGGCTCCGACGCCAGCCGCTACATGACCGGCCAGGCGCTCACCGTCTGCGGCGGCTCCTTTATGTGGAGCTGATGTAAGGAGAAGGTTTATGGAACTCAAAGATAAAATTGTGGTGGTCACCGGCGCGGCCGGGGGCATTGGTCGCGCGCTGGCGCAGGTTTTCGCCAAGGCCGGTGCGAAGAAGATTATTTGCGTGGATCTGGACGGTGATGGCGCGGAAGCCACCGCCAAGATGGTCGACGGCATTGGCCGCAAGGTGGACGTCTCCAACGAAGGCGACATCAAGGCGCTGATCGACGACACCGAAAAAGACGTGGGCCCGATTGATCTGTTCTGCTCCAACGCCGGCATTTCCGTGCCCGGCGGCCCGGAAGTGGCCAACGACCAGTGGCAGAAGATCTGGGACATCAACGTGATGGCGCACATCTACGCGGCGCGCCATTTGGCGCCGAAGATGATCGAGCGCGGCGGCGGTTATTTTCTCAATACCGCTTCCGCCGCCGGCCTGCTGTCACAGATCGGCTCGGCGCCCTACGCGGTCACCAAGCACGCCGCCGTGGGCCTGGCGGAATGGATCGCGCTCACCTACGGCGACGACGGCATCAAGGTATCGGTGCTGTGCCCGCAGGCGGTGCGCACCAACATGACCAAAGGTAAGGAAGACCACGTGGCCAGCGTGGACGGCATGATGGACCCGGAGCCGGTGGCCCAGGCCTGCCTGGAAGCCATTGAGCAGGAAACCTTCCTGGTGCTGCCGCACAAGGAAGTACTGCAATACATGCGCAACAAAACCGAAAACTACGATCGCTGGATCGGTGGCATGCGCAAGCTCAACCGCAAGTACCGGTAGAGGCCGCCGCTAGGCTTCACCGATATCTTCGTTCCAAAGAGCCGGATGGTCGCGGATAAAATTTTCCATTAACGCCGCGCCTTCCGGATCATCCAGGTCGATCACCGTGACCCCGTTATCACGCAGCCACTGCACGCCGCCGGAGAAGGTGCGCGACTCCCCCACCACCACGGTGCCGATCTTGAACTGGCGCACCAGGCCGCTGCAGTACCAGCACGGCGCCAGGGTGGTGACCATGATCGTATCCCGGTAGTTGGGCTGTCTGCCCGCTTTGCGAAAGGCGTCGGTTTCCGCGTGCACGGACGGGTCGTTCTCCTGCACACGGCGGTTATGGCCGGCGCCCAGCAGGGTGCCGTCGGCACGGAACAGGGCGGCGCCAATCGGGATGCCGCCTTCCTCAAGCCCCTGCCGCGCTTCGTCCAGCGCCACGCGCAGCATCGCCGCATAGTCCAGGCTCATAATCCGTCACCCCCACATGCGCGGCAGCACGTCGGTCTGATCCGCCGCCTTGCGATGGCGCGCCACCATGACAATGTGCCCCACGATCATCAGCAGCAACAACCAGCCGGCCCAGCCATGGAACAGATTGGCGGGCACCTGCATCCACTCGATTTCCTCGCCGCCGAGACCGCCCATCAGCGGAATGCCGAACGGCTCGAACGGCTTGCCGCCGCCGTACTGGCGCAGCAGGGCGAAGGCGGGAATGCCCAGCAACAGCGCGTAGAACGCCAGGTGCCCCAACCTGGCGGCAAGGCTCACTGACGGCGGGCGCCGGGACAGATTGATCAGCGCCCACAGGGCACGCAGGATGATCAGTACAAACAGCAGGAAACCCAGCGGCTTGTGGGTGCCCCAGAAAAATTCTTCCACGGCGGTGTCGGACAGCAGCGCGTGGGCGCCGGCGCTGAGAAACTGCCACACCAGAAGCAACGCCATGCCCCAGTGCAATACCCGGCTCACCGTGCCGTAGCGGTCGTTGGAATCCTGTATCGGCATACCTTCCCCCTCTGGCTGAATGGAACCTTTTCTGAATAGACCCATTGATTGTAAGGCGGTTCCAGCCTGATACCTTCCTTACAAAAACAAAAGGGGCACGCCAGGCGTGCCCCTCAGGTTGCGGTATAACAGCGCTTCGATCAGTCCAGGTCGAAGCGGCCCAGGTTCATTACCTTGTCCCAGGCGGCGACGAAGTCCTTGACGAACTTCTTCTCCGCGTCGTCCGCGCCGTAGACTTCGGAAAGCGCGCGCAGCTGGGAGTTGGCGCCAAACACCAGATCCAGCCGGGTGCCGGTCCACTTCAACTCACCGCTGCTGCGGTCACGGCCTTCGAACAGGTAGTCATCGTCCTCGGGCTGCGGCGCCCAGGCGATGCCCATGTCCACCACCACCTTGAAGAAGTCATTGCTGAGCGCTTCCGGGCGGTCGGTGAAGACACCGTGTTTGGAACCGTCGAAGTTGGCGTTCATGGCGCGCATGCCGCCCACCAGCACGGTCATTTCCGGCGCGGTAAGAGTGAGCAGCTGGGCACGGTCGATGAGCAGATGTTCCGCGGGCAGGGAATACTTTTCCTTGCGGTAGTTGCGGAAGCCGTCCACGAAGGGTTCCAGGTATTCAAAGGAATCCACGTCGGTCTGCTCCAGCGAGGCGTCCGTGCGGCCCGGGGTGAACGGCACGGTGACGTCGTGGCCACCGTTGGCGGCCGCTTTCTCCACGCCGGCGCAACCGGCCAGCACGATCAGATCCGCCAGCGATACTTTCTTGCCACCGGACTGGGCGTTGTTGAACTCGCTCTGAATGCCCTCCAGGGTCTTCAGAATCTTGTCCAGCTGCTGCGGCTCGTTCACTTCCCAGTTTTTCTGCGGCTCAAGACGCAGACGGGCCCCGTTGGCGCCACCGCGCATGTCGGAACCGCGGTAGGTGGAGGCGGACGCCCAGGCCACTTTCACCATGTCGGGAATGCTGAGGCCGGAATCCACGATCTTGCCCTTGAGGCTGGCGATGTCCTTGTTGTCGATCAGCGGATGATCGACCTTGGGCACCGGGTCCTGCCAGATCAGTTCTTCCTGCGGCACTTCCGGGCCCAGGTAACGTTCAATCGGGCCCATGTCCCGGTGGGTGAGCTTGTACCAGGCGCGGGCAAAGGCGTCGGCGAACTCTTCCGGGTTTTCATAGAAGCGGCGGGAAATCTTGCCGTACTCCGGATCGAAACGCAGCGACAGGTCGGTGGTCAGCATGGTCGGCTTACGCTTCTTGGTTTTGTCCTGGGCGTAGGGAATGTCCGCTTCCGCGTCCTTCGCCACCCACTGCTGGGCACCGGCCGGGCTCTTTTCCAGTTCCCATTCGTGCTTGAACAGGTTGTCGAAGAACAGGTTGGACCACTGGGTGGGCTTCTGCGTCCAGGTCACTTCCGGGCCGCCACCGATGGTGTCGTCGCCGAAGCCGGAGCCGTGGCTGCTCTTCCAGCCCAGGCCCATCATTTCAATCGGCGCCGCTTCCGGCTCCGGGCCCACCAGTTCCGGGTCGCCCGCGCCGTGGGTTTTACCGAAGGTGTGGCCACCGGCGATCAGCGCCACGGTCTCTTCGTCGTTCATCGCCATGCGGCCGAAGGTTTCGCGGATGTCGTGGGCCGCTTTCAGCGGATCCGGCTCGCCGTTGGGGCCTTCCGGGTTCACGTAGATCAAACCCATCTGCACCGCCGCCAGCGGGTTTTCCAGCTCGCGGTCGCCGGAGTAACGCTTGTCGTCCAGCCAGGAATCTTCCACGCCCCAGTAGATGTCGTCCTCGGGTTCGTAGAGGTCCTCGCGGCCGCCGGCGAAACCGAAGGTCTTGAAGCCCATGGATTCCAGCGCCACGTTACCGGTGAGCACGATCAGATCGGCCCAGGAAATTTTATTGCCGTACTTTTTCTTGATCGGCCACAGCAGGCGGCGGGCCTTGTCCAAATTGACGTTGTCCGGCCAGCTGTTGAGCGGCGCGAACCGCTGCGTGCCGGTGCCGGCGCCACCGCGGCCGTCGCCGATGCGGTAGGTGCCGGCGCTGTGCCAGGCCATGCGGATAAACATCGGGCCGTAATGGCCGAAGTCCGCCGGCCACCAATCCTGGGTGTCGGTCATCAGATCAGTAAGGTCTTTTTTCAGCGCCGCCAGATCCAGGCTTTTGAAGGCTTCCGCGTAATCAAAGTCCTCGTCCATCGGATTGGACATGGACGAATGCTGATGCAGGATGTCCAGCCGCAGCTGATTGGGCCACCAATCCCGGTTGGTGACGCCGCCGCCCGCGACATTGTTGTTATGGAAGGGACATTCGCTATCGGACATGATCGTTCTCCTTGCTTTATCATCGCGCTGAGTCGCGCCGTCATCGCTCGGGGTTGCCGTCAGGCCGCCATTACTACCTTACTTGTATTACCTTCCACCCCCACCCTGCCAATACAGCCTGACAAATACCCTGATAGCTTTTGTTACTAAGGGTAGTGTCCGCGTGAAAGAAGGGTCATGCAGCGCCGGGAATTTCCATCTAGACTGGTCCACTGAATGTCCAATCCGGAGCCGCCTTCCATGGGAGCCCGCCCCAAACACCGCGACCGCCTGGTGCGCGCCGCCGCCGAGCTGTTCCGCCAGCGCGGCTACGCGGCCACCGGCATCAATGACATCCTGGGCCTCGCCGCGGCCCCCAAGGGCTCGTTCTACCACTATTTCCCCGGCGGCAAGGAAGCGCTGGGCGCGGAAGCCGTCCGCTACGCCGGTGACCGGGTTACCGACACCCTGCAAACCCTGCAGCGGGACCACCGCACGCCCGCCGCCGCGCTGCGCGCCTACGGGGCGCTCCTGGCCGGCTGGCTGAAGGATTCCGACTACCGGGACGGCTGCCCGCTGGCCACCACCGTGCTGGAGGTGACGCCCCAGTCCGAGCCGATCACGGCAGCCGCCCGGGAAGCCTACGCCGCCTGGCGCCGGACCCTCGCCACCCTGATCGACCCTGATAACGCGGACGGCGCCCAAGCCCAACGCCTCGCGTCGTTGGCCATCTCCGCCCTGGAAGGCGCCCTGATCCAGGCGCGGGTGGCCCGCGACCCGGCGCCGATCCACGACGCCTGCGAGGAGATCGCGGCGCTGATCGACGCGCTCCAAGACACCGTCTGAACGGCCACTCGCCTACACCTCAATGTCGAAATGCAGCACGTCCTCGCGCACACCAAGCCCGGTGTACAGCGCGATGGCCGGGTCATCGCCGTGGTCCGCCTGCACGAAAATCACCCAGGCGCCGCGCTCCCGCCCAATCTTTTTCAGTGCCTCGATCAGCGCGCTGGCGATGCCCCGCCGCCGGTGGGTCTCGGCCACGGCCAGATCATAGATATAGATCTCGCTGCGCCGCTGTTCGAATTTCTTCAGCTCGTAGGCGGCCAGACCGCCCACCACCCGGTCACCGTCCAGGGCCGCCAGCGCGATGAACGAATCACCGCCGAGCAGTGAGCGCCAGTAGGCTTCGTCAGGCCGACGGGCGCCGTAGGTCTCGCGGTCCTCAAAGGCCTCGCCAAACACGTCCATCAGGCCCGCCATCAGGGCGATGTCGTCCGGTTGGATGCGGTGGATCAGGCAAGGGCTGCGGGTCATGGGGCTTTCCAGTGGTCAGGTTTTTGGGGGGGGGGCGAGGCACGACCTGGATCATAACCCGTGCCGGCATTGACCGGGGAGCGCTATTATATAGACTGGTCTATATTGATATTACGGAGCATCGCCATGACCCACGTGCCCGAGGGCTTTCAGCCACACACCCGGAAAAGCGGCTTCACCGCCCCCTGGGAACCGATCTATCACCGCCCCCACGACAACGGCATCAGCCTGGGCCTGCACGCCCGGGACGCCCACGCCAACAGCCGCGGCTTCATCCACGGCGGCCTGTTATCCGCCCTGTGCGACAACGCCATGGGCCTGAGCTGCCTGCCGCATCTGGAAGACAGCACCCGCGCCACCGGCGTGTTCAAAGTGCAGCGTTAGCCCGGATCGCCGCAGCGAGCGGGTTAGCCCTGGCCCGTGGTGTCGTCCGCCGGCACCGCTGTCGGGTCCATCCAGAACATTTCCCAGACGTGGCCGTCCAGGTCCGCCAGGCTGCGGTTATACATGAAACCCAGATCCTGGATCGCATTGATGTCCGCCGTGCCGCCGCTCGCGTCCGCTTTTTCATTGAGCCGATCCACCATGTCGCGGTCATCGCAGCTGAGGGCCAGCAACACTTCACTGGCGGTGGCCGGCGGGATCGGCCGGTCGGTGAAGGTGCGCCACTTCTCATGGGTGAGCAGCATTACAAAAATGCTGTCACTCCACACCATGCAGGCGGCGGTGTCGTCGGTGAACTGCGGGTTATTCTCGAACCCCAGCGCCTGATAGAACGCCATGGACGCGGCGAGATCGGCGACGGGCAGATTGACGAAAATCATTCGGGACATGGTTCGGTTCCTGTCTGGCAATCGAAAGGGGCCCTGCAACGGGCGTCGGGAACTGGTCGAACCCCCTGTCCCGGCTTCGACATTCGGGCGTCTACTTTTTCCCAGAGGCTCCGTTTCGTCGTTCGCCGATCACGCCGGCACCCGCCAGCCCCATCAAACGACGGAACCTGGGGCACTCCAGATGGCTGGGCGCGGAACAGGCCGCCGCGTGGCGCAGTCCGTCCCGCATGGCGGTCAGTTGTTTGATCGATTGATCCAGCTCGTCGGCTTTCTCGAGTAACTGTTGCCGTTCGATCCGGGGGCGCCCGTCGGCACCGAACATGGCGGCGATTTCATTCAGGGAGAAGCCGGCCGCGCGGCCCAGCGCAATCAACGAAAGCTGCTCCAGCACGCCGGCGGCGAACACCCGGTGCAGGCCACGCCGGCCCACGGAGGCGATCAACCCCTTCTGTTCATAGAAACGCAATGTGGACGCCGGCAGGCCGGAACGGCGCACCACCTCGGAAATATCCATAGCCCTTGACCTCAAGTCGACTTTAAGTAGCAAGCTGTCTTCATCGCCCAACGAAGACACCGACTGGAAGACGCCATGACTCTATTAGCGATTATATTTTTTATCGGCGTGGGAGCCACCGCCATCATGGACCTGTGGGGCTGGCTGCGCAAAAGAGTGTTCGGCGGCAAGGGGCTCGACTACGGCCTGGTCGGCCGCTGGATCGCGCACATGCCGCACGGCCGCTTCCGGCACGACAACATCGCCGACGCGCCGAAGATGCCGGGCGAGCGCCTGATCGGCTGGAGCGCGCATTACGGCATCGGCATCGTCTTCGCCGGGCTGTTGATCGGGTTAGGCGGCGCCGAATGGGCGGCGCGCCCCACCCTCGGCCCGGCCCTGGCGGTGGGCATCGGCACGGTGGCCGCGCCGTTCTTTCTGATGCAGCCCGGCATGGGCGCCGGCATCGCCGCCTCGAGAACCCCCAGGCCCAACGCCGCGCGCCTGCAAAGCCTGCTTACTCACGCGGTGTTCGGCCTGGGGCTTTATGTCGCGGCCTGGGCCACGTCCTTATAGGCAGCCCGCCCTTTCCTGGCATCGCCGGCAAAACCGTGCTGTTATCGGCTATAGGGGGAACCGCTCAACATTTGCACAAAATTGCCCTCTTCCCAAACCACGCCAACCTGAGGTAACGTGAACACCTGTACACAAACAGCATAATAACGAGTGAATACAGGAGCCCAGGCCATGACCCAGGCGCAGGACCCGAAACCACGGAAAGGCTGGCTGAACAGGCTGGCGGCGATCACCGACATGTTCGCCTTCCCGCTGCGTACCTCCCATTACGTGGAGCTGGTGAACCCGCTGTGGACCACCCACCGTATGCACGCGCGGGTGGTGGACGTGTGGGACGAGACCAAGGACTGCCGCACCATCACGCTGCAGCCCGGCGCCAATTGGCGGCTGCACCGCCCCGGCCAGCACATACGCGTGGGCATCCCAGTGGACGGCCGGCACTACACCCGCACCTACACGATCTCGTCGCCGCCGGAGCGGGACGACGGCCGCTTCACCATCACCGTCAAGAAGATCGACGGCGGCCGCCTGTCGCACCATATCGTGCGCAACCTGAAGGTCGGCGACTTTATTCCGGTGGGCCTGCCCCAGGGCGATTTCTACCTGCCGGACGCCTCGCCGATTCAGCCGCTGTTCATCACCGCGGGCAGCGGTATCACGCCGGCCAGAAGCATGCTGCACAGCCTGATCGAGCAGCAGCGCCTGCCGGACACGGTGCACATTCATTACGCGCCGCACGAGTTCGACACCATTTTCGGCAAGGAGCTGCGCAAGTTGAACGCGCAGCACCGCCACTACCACCTGCACGAAGTGCACACGCAGAAGGAAGACGACAACGCCGCCTACTTCAGTCGCGAAAAGCTGGAGCAGGTCTGCCCGGACTGGCGCGAACGGGACTGCTACGCCTGCGGGCCGCCGGGGCTGCTGGCCGCCCTGGAAGAAGTCTGGGAAGAGGCCGGCCTTTCCAACCGCCTGCACATCGAACGGTTCCGCGCTGAGCTGGCGCCGATCCCCGACGACGCGGTGGGCGGCAACGTGCGCTTCGCGCAGAGCGAGCTGGACGTGGACGCGGACGGCCAGACCAACCTGCTGCGCATCGCCGAGGACGCCGGGCTCAACCCGCCCCACGGCTGCCGCATGGGCATCTGCCACACCTGCAACACCACCTTGAAATCCGGCTGCGTGCGCGACCTGCGCAGCGGCGAATACATCAACGAGCCCGGTGCCATCGTGCAAGTCTGTGTGTGCGCCACCGCCGGCGACTGCGAACTGGACATCTAGGAGGTCATGATGAGTAAGCGACAGGGTTTACCCGTGGATCTCACGGAAGAACAAATCGACGAATTCGGCCGCGAGATGGACGCCATCTATTACGAGACCCTGGAATCCCGGGGTGAGAAAGACCGGCTCTATATTCTGCGGCTGATCCGCATTCAGCGCAGCATGGCCCTGTTCGGCCGGCTCACCATCTACGCCAGCCTGTTCCTGCTGCCCGCCTGGCCGCACGCGCTGGCCGGCTGGGGCACCACGCTGATCGTGATGGCGCTGGGTGTGATCCTGCTGGGCCTGGCGAAGATTCTGGAAAACATGGAAATCGCCCACAACGTGCTGCACGCCCAGTGGGACTGGATGAAGGACCCGGAGATCCAGTCCAACACCTGGGAGTGGGACACCATGAGCCCGTCCGACCGCTGGATGCACTCGCACAATGTGGTGCACCACACCTGGACCAACGTGCTCGAGAAAGACCTGGACGTGGGCTACGGCATCATGCGCGTGACGCCGCTGCAGCCCTGGAAGCCCGCCTACCTGCTGCAGCCGGTGTACTTCGTGATGCTGATGCTGCTGTTCGAGGAAGGCGTGGCCCTGCACGAGCAGGCGATCATCGACGTGGGCGAAGGCAAGAAAAAACCCAAGGAAATCCTGCCGCTGATGAAACACATCGGCCGCAAGATCTGGGGCCAGGTGCGCAAGGACTACATCATGTGGCCGGGCCTGGCCGCGCTGGTGTCGATCCCGATCTCCTTCTTCGTGCCGGAATCCCCGCTCACCGTGTTCCTGCTGGTGGCCGGCGCCAACTTCGTCGCCAACATCATCCGTAACATCTGGGCGTTCGTGATTATTTTCTGCGGGCACTTCCCCGCCGACGTCTACAACTTCACCGAGGAACAGGTGGAAGGCGAATCCCGCGGCCAGTGGTACATCCGCCAGCTGCTCGGCTCCGCCAACATCACCGGCGGCCCGCTGTTCCATGTGATGTCCGGCAACCTGAGCCATCAGATCGAGCATCACCTGTTCCCGGATATGTGCAGCAACCGTTATCCGGAAGTGGCGCCGCGCGTCAAAGCGCTGGCCGACCGCTACGGCCTGCCGTACAACTCCGCGCCCCTGTGGCGGCAGTTCGGCACCACCTGGCTGAAGAACCTGCGCCTGGCGTTCCCGGGCGGCACCCTGCCGCCGGAGCCGGCGCGGGCGTGACCCCGCGGGCACGCACCGGCCGTTTTCCAGTCCGCGCGTGCCCTGATTTTATTTTACGGGTGGAGAACTTCGTCCTCGGTGAGATTCTCCGTTTCTTCCGCGAACGAAAAGAACGACGGTTTCCGGTCGATGAAAATCTGTCCAGAAAGCGTCCAGGCGTCACTGTCGTCCAGCAGCCCCACCGGCAGTGCATAGTGATTCTCTTCGATATAACGAAAGAAGAGATGGGTACCGCAGTGCTTGCAGAAACCGCGCTCGGCGAACGACGACGACTGGAACCTGGCAATGTGCTCTTCACCCTCGAAGGTCACGGCCTGCTCGCACTCGGCGGCGAACATGGGGCCGCCGCCCCATTGCCGGCACATCTTGCAGTGACAGAGCACCACCTTATCGTTTTTGGGCTTTGCGATAACGCTGACCGCGCCGCAGAGGCAAGCGCCGCGATGCTCGGTTGTGGAATCCACGGTTCTCTCCTGTCCGGGTTAACGGGGCCTAGCTGAACAACAGGAACGCGCTCAGCGCCAGGGACGCGCCGGAGACCACCAGCGCGGCGGCAAGGGCGAGCCTATATTTGGCGAAGCGGGCCTCCGACTCCCTGGCCGCCATNTCCATGCCGTCCAGGGCCTGCTGCAGTTTGTCCGCCAGCACCTGCACGGCTTCCGCGTTGTGGGTGGCGGCTTCCTGCAGNTCCTGGATCTGCTTGGCCACCACCGGGTCGGCCTGGCCGGCTTCGGCGCCACGGGACGTGAACGCGGGGATCGCGATCGTGGCGATCTGGGCCACGTAGGGCGCGACGGCTTTGAGAATCGGGATCAGGGGCGCTGCCATAGTCTTTCCTCCNGTTTGATCCTCATCCTACCGTTATCNGGGCGCCGCGCCTGCCCCGACTTCGTCGAGCATTTCGCCATCTTGCACAGGGTTGGGCTCCGGGGGCAGAATANTACCAATTATTGGTACTTTCGAGGTGCGCCATGCCAAAGAACACCAGCATCAGCCTCGGCGAGCATTTCGACACCTTCGTCGCGGAGCAACTGAACAGCGGACGCTATAGCTCCACCAGCGAGGTGGTGCGAGCGGGGCTGCGCCTGCTCGAGGACGCGGAGACCCGCCTCGGCACCCTCCGGAAAATGCTCCAGGACGGCGAAAACAGCGGCGTNGCCGACTACGATTACGACAGCTTNATTGAGGAACTGGACCGGGAAGACGACACCTGATGCCCACCTTTACGCTTTCCAGGAAGGCCAAAGCGGATTTACGCGCCATCGCACGCTACACGGAACGTCGCTGGGGGCGCGAGCAACGTGCGGCGCCGTGCACATCGTGCGCATTCNGCATAAGCGCATGATGCCCCACGAACACNTTTCCTGAGTGGCTCAAACCAAGCCGATTAGCCAGCCAGATTGATTCCCGCCCTCGCCGCACGGGCGGCGTGCAGCTTCTTGTAGCTTTCGATCAGGCGCTGGTGTTTTTCCAGGCCGTCCAGGCGTGTGTTGGTGGGCGTNAGGCCGTGGAAGCGGACGCTGCCNTCCACCGAGCCGANCACNGCGTCCATGGTGTCGTCGCCGTACATGCGGCGAAGGTTTCTCAGGTAGTCGTCCAGCTCCAGCTCGTCGTCCAGAANGATNTCCAGCACCGCGCTGACGGCGCGGTAGAACAGGTTGCGCTCGACGGTGTTGTCGTTGAACTGCAGGAAGGCTTCCACGCGCTCCAGGGCTTCCTCGTGCTGGCCCAGGGCCAGNTTGATCAGCAGNTTCAGCTCCAGCACGGTGAGCTGGCCCCAGACGGTGTTCTCGTCGAACTCGACGCCGATCAGGGTAATGATGTCGGTGTAGTCGTCGATCNGGCTCTCTTCCAGGTGCTCCANCAGATCGGCCAGCTGNTCGTCGTCGAGGACGTGNAGATTGAGGATGTCCTCGCGGTAGTCCAGCGCCTTGTTGGTGTTGTCCCACACCAGNTCTTCCACCGGGTAGACCTCGGAATAGCCCGGCACCAGGATGCGGCACACCGGCGCGCCCAGGTCTTCGTGCACGGCCATGTAGACCTCTTTACCCAGGTCCTCGAGGATGCCGAACAGGTTCTCCGCTTCCTGCTCGGTGCTGCCGGAAAAATCCCATTCGTGGAAATCGTAGTCGGCGTTGTCACTGAAGAAGCGCCACGAGACCACGCCGGTGGAGTCGATAAAGTGCTCCACGAAGTTGTTCGGCTCGCTCACCGCCAGGCTGTTGAAGGTGGGCAACGGCACATCGTTCAGATTCTCAAAGCTGCGGCCCTGCAGCAGCTCGGTGAGACTGCGCTCCAGCGCCACCGCCAGGCTCGGGTGCGCCCCGAACGACACGAACACGCCGCCAGTGCGCGGGTTCATCAACGCCACGCAGGCCACCGGGAACTGGCCGCCCAGGGAGGCGTCCTTTACCAGCACCGGGAAGCCCTGGGCTTCCAGCGCCTCGACGCCTTCCACCAGATTCGGGTACTGCGCCAGCACCGCTTCCGGCACGTCCGGCAGCGCCAGCTCCTCTTCAATAATCTGCTTCTTCACCGCGCGCTCGAAGATCTCCGACAGGCACTGTACCTGCGCCTCGGGCAGCGTGTTGCCGGCGCTCATGCCGTTGCTCAGGTAGAGGTTCTCGATCAGATTGGACGGGAACCACACCGTCTCGCCGTCGGAGCGGCGCTCAAATGGCAGGGAGCAGATGCCGCGCGCCTCGTTGCCGGAATTGGTGTCGATCAGGTTGGAGCCGCCCAGTTCGCGCTCGGGATCGAAGATCGCCCGGCAATGGGCATCCAGAATCTCCTCGGGCAGCTCGTCGTTGGGGCCCGGCTGAAACCACTGCTCGTTGGGGTAATGCACGAAGGCGCTGTTGGCGATCTCCTCGCCGAAGTACTGGTCGTTGTAGAAGAAGTTGCAGCTGAGCCGCTCGATAAACTCGCCCAGCGCCGAGCACAGCGCGCTCTCCTTGGTGGCGCCCTTACCGTTGGTGAAGCACATCGGCGAGGCGGCGTCGCGGATGTGCAGCGACCACACATGCGGCACGATATTGCGCCAGGAGGCGATCTCGATCTTCATGCCCAGGTCCTCGAGGATCCCGGTCATGGTGGCGATGGTTTCCTCCAGGGGCCGGTCCTTGCCCTCGATGTAGGTGCGCGCCTCGCCGTCGATGCCGGCCATCAGCAGCGCCTGGGCGTCTTCGTCCAGGTTCTCCACCGTCTCGATCTCGAACTCCGGCCCGGTCTGCACCACCTTCTTCACCGTGCAGCGGTCGATGGAGCGCAGAATGCCCTGGCGGTCCTTGTCGGAGATGTCCTCCGGCAGCTCCACCTGAATCTTGAAAATCTGGTTGTAGCGGTTCTCCGGGTCGACGATGTTGTTCTGCGACAGCCGGATGTTGTCCGTGGGAATGTCCCGCGCCTTGCAGTACACCCGCACGAAATAGGCCGCGCACAGCGCCGACGACGCCAGGAAGTAATCGAACGGGCTGGGCGCCGAGCCGTCGCCCTTGTAGCGGATCGGCTGGTCGGTGACCACGGTGAAGTCGTCGAACTTGGCTTCGAGGCGGAGGTTGTCGAGGAAATTGACGTTGATCTGCATGGGGAAACTACCGGAATTAAGGAGTGTGGCGCGCCATGGCCTTCGGTGGGCGGCATTATCCCGGTTTTGGGGCGGTTCGTCTTGGTTGGCTAAAGCCCGGTCGGGTTAACCCTGGCTAGACCCCCCTGTCATGAATCTCATACGGGCGCAGCAACTGGCTGCAACGACGCACTGTCAGAACATCGATCCGCTCTTTGACGCTATAGATCACTCGATACTGACCGACGATGACCTCCCGAATACGCCGGGCACCGACCTCGGGAACAATGCGCCCGCTCTCAGGAAACTCGACTAGCCGCCCCACCACGGAAAACAGCTCGTCCGCCCAATCGACCGCCGCCTTGGGATTGTCCTCCGCGATATACAGAGCGATATCCTCGACGCGCTCCAAAGCAAGCGGGGACCAGACAATGTTCATCGCGACAGCCGGTCCATAATCCGCGCTTTCGCATCCTCATGGGAGACGCCATCGCCCGCGGCGATCTGTTCTTCCGCTTTATAGATCTCTTCTAGGACCTCCAGGCGCTCCTGCATCCGTTCATATTCGTGGGCATCGACCAGAACCGCCACGCCACGCCCGCGCTGGGTCAACACCATCGGGCGTCGGGTTTCCTGAATCTGCTTTACGAACGTTGCGACGCCAGCCCGGAACTCAGACAAAGGGCGGATATCTTCATCGACATGGACCCGTGACATGGGAACCTCTCTGTACACTATAAAGTACAAATTAGCGTACATTTTCGCCCAGCGAAGAACAAGCCCAGGCGATAAACGTCCGGCTGTTACCCGGTCAGCCCGGGTCGGGTTCGCCGAACAGCTTGCCGCCGCCGGCCCAGTCGGAGGTGGCGATGTCTTCGAAGATCACATAGATACGGGTTATTGAAAGGCGTAGACGTCCATAGCCAGCACACCGTACTCATAGCCGGCGTGCCGATGTTCCATTTTCGCCCCGTCACCCGCCGCGCCCAGCGCGACGAACAGCGGAGACAGGTGTTCTTCGGAAGGGTGGTTGCGGGCGGCGAACGGCGCCTGCTCGCGGTAGCGCACCAAGGACGCCGCGTCGCCCGCCTCCAGCCGTTGTTTCATCCAGGCGCTGAAGTCGCTCACCCAGGACGGCACGGCGGCATCGATGTCGGCGCCCCGAAACTCGTACAGATTGTGCGTCAGCGAGCCGGAGCCGATCACCAGCACCCCCTCATCGCGCAGGCTGGACAGCGCCCGGCCGATGCGCAGGTGTTCGGCCGGCGAGGCGCCTCGTACCACGGAAATCTGCGCCACGGGAATATCCGCCTGGGGGTACATCAGACGCAACGGCACCCAGGCGCCATGGTCCAGCCCGCGGGTGGCGTGGGTCTGCGCCGTCACGCCCTGCCGCTCCAGCTCGGCCACCGCGCGGGCGGCGACCTCCGGGGCGCCCGGCGCGCCGTACTCAATCTCGAACAGAGCGCGCGGAAAACCGCCGAAATCATGGATGGTCTGCGGGTCCGGCGTCAGGGACACCGCCGGCGCGGCGGACGTCTCCCAATGGGCGGACGCCACCAGAATCGCCTTGGGCCTGGGCAGGGTGTCGCCAAGCGTCAGCAGGAACCGGTGGGCTAGGCTCTCCTGGATCGCCAGCATCGGCGAACCGTGGGATATAAACAGCGTCGGCAAACGAGTCATGGTTACCTCCAACGACTGCGGCCACTTGTGAGTTGTCGACTCTAACTTGTTGAAACTATCGGGATAAACGCCGTATTAATTAACTGTCTGTTCCGTTTTTCGAGACAATCAATGAACAAGTTCCAGGAAATGCAGGCGTTTACCGCCGTGGTGGACAACGGCAGCTTCGTGGCCGCCGCCGACGCCCTGAAGGCCTCCAAGGCGGCGGTCTCCCGACAGGTCGCGGACCTGGAGCAGCGTCTCGGCACCCGGCTGCTCAACCGGACCACGCGCAAGCTGTCCCTCACCGACGAGGGGCAGTTGTTCTACATCCGCTGCACGGATCTGCTCTACGGCCTCGCGGAGGCGGAATCCGAGCTCAGCCAGCGCAGCGGTGAACCCTCGGGGCACCTGCGCATCAACGCGCCGGTGACCTTCGGAATATCGCACCTGGCGCCACTGTGGGGCCGGTTCCTGCAGCAGCACCCGAAAGTCTCCATGGAAGTGTCGCTTTCCGACCGCACCGTGGACCTGGTGGAAGACGGCTTCGACCTGGCGGTGCGCATTTCGCGGGCGCCGCATCCCACCTTCATCGCGCGCAAGCTCACCACCACGACCATGGTGCTGTGCGCCTCCCCCGGTTACCTCAAGCAACACGGCACGCCCGAGCGCCCGCAGGACCTCGCCGACCACAACGTGGTCTCCTACACCTACTGGTCGTCCAAGGACGAATGGGAATTCACCGGCCCCGGCGGGAAAAAAGACGTGGTGAGAACGCGGCCCCGGCTGCACGCCAACAGCGGCGATACCTGCATCGCCGCGGCGCTACAGGACCAGGGCATCGTCATGCAGCCGGACTTTCTGGTGCACGACGCGTTGCGGGACGGAAGGCTGGTGCCGCTGCTGGAAGGCTACCGAACCACCGAGCTGGGCGTGTACGCCATCTACACCTCCCGCCGGCAGTTGCCGTTGAAGCTGCGCTTCCTGATCGACTTTCTGGTCGACGCCTTCCAGAACCCGGCCTGGCGGTCGGAGGAATAGCAGGTCTCGATGATTACGCGGCGGAGTCTTGTCCCATATCCCAGCCGGGGAAGACCAACACTGCCGGGTGGCAACGCAAAGCACGGGCCAGGACTTTGGCGCGCTCCACGCCCAGGCGCACGCGGTCGTTCTCAATGGCGGAGAGGGTGGACTGCGCGATGCCCGTGGCGGTGGCCAGGTCGTTCTGGCTCATCTCCTGCAGCTCACGCAGTATCCGGACNGACTCGCCGACGGAGACCTCGATACCCTTTTTTGCTTTACGATACTCACTCATTTCATTGCCTCCCGTAATCGTGGGGAGTGACCTTCTCTACCTGTACGAGCACCTGATCCCTATGAACCTGGTAAATGACGCGGTACTGAATGTTGAGTCGTGAAGACCGGAAACCCTTCCACTTGCCGGACAAAGCCTCGTCGTTGAAGCCCCGGATGGCCCGCAGCCCCTGCGGCCCCGAGATGGCGACAATGTCCTTCCACTTCTCATACCGCTTGCGAACCTCGACGGGCGCCGCCGCCAGGCTCTTTGCCACTTTCCTGTGCTCGAGTACATCCCACATACCAAATAGGATATGTATACCATATATAGTATGTCAAGCTTGATCAGGCGAAGTCAGCGCCATCAGGCCCGCCATCAGATCCCGCCCGGCGCGGTGCACCTCCTGGATATGCCGGTGGAAGAAGGTCTTGGTCTGCTCGGTCTGCACCACCAGCACGCCGTGCAGCTCACCGTCGTGCTCCAGCGGGATGCCCAGGTAGCTCTTGAAGCGCTCCTCGCCGGAGCCCTCCACGTGGAAGTAGTCGGCGTGGTCCTGGATCACCCGGGCCACCACCGGCCGGCGGGTGCGGGCCACCTTGCCGGTGAGGCCCTGGNCNTAGCNNAGCTGCTTGCCGATCACGCTCCGGTGCAGGCCGCTGGTGGCGACGATCTCCAGGNTTTGCCGGTCCGGNTGNGCGAGGTAGAGGCTGCAGACGTCCACGTCCAGCTTGCGCCGCACGNCGTCCACGCGCTCGTTCATGGGGTCAGAGTGTTGAGTCATGGCGAGAGCCGAAGCAATAGCCGTGCCATCGCTCAAACTATTAAAGATATTAAAATTCGCCGGCTATTTGATGGAGCACGCNCTTNCCCCTTTGCATTAGTCGCGAAAGGGGCGTAGCACGGGANGNGNCNCANAAAGCGAGAGACNNGTCATGGCTGACAACAACGTAANGGATTACCCGCGTGCGCTNCATCCGCTGCACGCCATCCTGCTTGCCTTTCCACTGCCGCTGTTCCTGGGCGCGCTGCTCAGTGACCTGGCCTATTCGTCCACCTATGAAGTGCAGTGGACCAACTTCGCCTCCTGGCTGATCGCCGGNGCCATGCTGACGGGCGCCCTGGTGACGCTGTGGGCGCTGNTNGAGTGCNTNGTCAGCGGGCGGCAGCGCACCGGTAAACACTTCGCCTATTTAATCGTGCTGCTGGTGATGATGGCCNTGGGCTTCATNAACGCGCTGGTCCANNCGAAGGACGGCTGGGCGGCCATGCCNGCCGGCCTGTGGCTGTCGGTGGTGGTGACCTTGCTGGCGCTGATCGCCAGCTGGATNGGNTATGCGGGNCTGCGCGCCCGGGAGGTGGCTCATGCAACTTAAGCCCATGCACGCCAAGACGATTTCGATTCCGGCGCTGGCGCTGTTCACGCTGGCCACGCTCTCCACCTTGACCGCCTGCGGCGGCGACCCGGCTCCGCCGGAGACCGGNCCCAACCCGGCGCTGCCCGANCCCAGCCGCGGGCTGCTGCCCAGCATGGACATTTCCACGCCCACCGAATGGGGCGATGAGAAGCCCACGGTGCCGGACGGCTACCAGATCGAAGCCATCGCCAAGGACATGAAGATTCCGCGCCAGACCCTGGTGCTGCCCAACGGCGACATCCTGGTGGCGGAAGGCTCCGGCGGCGGCAAGGCCCCGGCCATGNGNCCCAAGGACGTGATCGCNGGCTNNATCAAGAAGCAGGGCACCACCTCGGTNAAACCGGGCAACCGGCTCACCCTGCTGCGCGACGACAACGNNGACGGCCGCTACGAGACCCGGNAAGTGTTCGCCGATAACCTNAACGCCCCCTACGGCCTGGCGCTGATCGACGACACCCTCTATGTCGCCAACCAGGACGCCCTGGTGCGCTTCGACTACGAGGAAGGCCAGACCCGGGCCAGCGGCCCGCCGGAGANAGTCACCGACCTGCCGGCCAAGATCAACCACCACTGGACCAAGGCGATGACCGNCGGCCCCGACGGNGANTTCCTCTACGTGGGCATCGGCTCCAACAGCAACATCGGNGAACGGGGCATGGACGTGGAGGAAGACCGCGCCATGGTCTGGCAGATCGACGCGGANACCGGNCGGCACAAGCCCTACGCCACCGGCCTGCGCAACCCCACCGCCTTCGCCATCCACCCGGACACGGACCAGCTCTGGGCGGTGGTCAACGAACGNGACGAACTGGGCNCCAACCTGGTGCCGGATTACCTGACCTCGGTGCAAGAAGGCGCCTTCTACGGCTGGCCCTACAGCTACTGGGGCGACAANGTGGACACCCGCGTCAAACCGCCGAAGCCGGAGAAAGTGGAAAGCGCCATCNAACCGGACTACGCGCTCGGNTCCCACGTGGCCGCGCTGGGCGTGGACTTCTCCGATGGNAACATGGGCGGGCAGTTCGCCNANGGCGCCTTCGTCGGCCAGCACGGCAGCTGGAACCGCAGCGTGCCGGTGGGCTTCAAGGTGGTGTTCGTGCCGTTCCAGAACGGCGAACCCGCCGGCGAGCCCATCGACTTCGCCACCGGCTTCCTCAACGACGACGGCAANGCCCGCGGCCGGCCCGTGGGCGTCACCGTGGACCCGGAGGGCGCGCTGATCATCGCCGATGATCTGTCCAANACGATCTGGCGGGTCACCCCCACCGGCGGCGACTGATCCGCCCCGCCCTCGCCNGCGGCGTCGCCTAGGCGGCGGCGAAGCCGGCGAACAGCACCAGGAAGCCGCCGATCTCCCCGGCCACCAGGGCCCACATGAAGGCGGTCATCAGCCAGGCGGGCAGAAACCCGGAACCGAACGCGTGCGGCNTCTGCAGCTGGTTGCGNGTGTCCTTGAGNGCGCCGTGCAGAATGTAGCTGCCCACCGCCAACGCGAAGAACAGCACCGACGCCAACACCGCCAGCACGTTCACCCACTCCGGCCAGACGCTGAGCGAAGCAAAGCGCTCCAGCACCAGGCAGGCGAAGGCGTACATCAGGCTGGCCCGGTGGGCGACGTCCACATAGTAATGCGCCCGGGCTTTGTCACTGCCTCTGATCTGAACGTACTTCCACACCCCGGTCAGCAGACCGGTGAGAAAGAACAACCCGCAACTCCACAACGCCAATGTGCTCGCGGCCATGGCACCCCCCGTTGGTCATAATGATCGATTAGGGCATGTTACAGGGGGTTAGAGCCCCTAGCCCTCACTGCCCAGACCCCGGTGCATCTTTCTCATCGTCGGTGCCCCAACTGGCGAGCCACTCATGAACCTCGTCCGCATCCACCACCTTCCCCTGGGCCTCGGACTCCATGACTCCCTGAGCCACCGCCTTCACGAACCGTAGCTCCTCCAGGGTCTTCTCGTAATCTTCCAGCCTCTGGACAACGGCCACCCCGCGACCATGGCTGGTCAGCAAAATAGGGCGATGAGACTCCTGAACCCGGTCAATCACTTTGTCGGGATTGACCTTCAGATCCGAAAGCGGAACGACGTCTTCCGAGAACCTCACGGACATGGTGCGTACCTCATGGCTATGACAGATGTTATCAATAGCATCGGTTAACCCGTGCGGTCGAGGTGTAGCCCCTCAGAACGGCAGGACGACACCTGTGACCCGCGCGCCCCTCGAGTCCGCGTAAAGTATCCACGCCAGCGCCGCCAGATTGGCCGCCACCGCCGCGTAGAACATCACTTGGAAAGACGTCTTTCGGGTCTTGTGACGGAACACCCGTTGCGCCAGCAAGGCGCCGGGCCAACCGCCCAGCAGCTCGACCAGGTGAAGCCGAGCCTCCGACGTACGCCAGCCAGCGCGCGTCGAGGCCCGCTTATCCAGGCCGTACATTGACAAGCTGAGCGCGCTCATCAGCGCGTAGAAACCGACAAACCATCGCCATTCAGGCGCGGGGGCGAGAATCGCTAGCCCGACGAAGAACACCACCACGACCAGCACATCAGGAAGCAGGCGCCGTCCACGCCCGGATGCTGATCGCTTTCCCGACGACCCATTTATTTTCATCACTTGCTGTCTGTCGAAGGAACAGGGCGAACCGGCCAGCAATCCGGCAATATTGTGGCGACCGCTGAGCAAGATGTGGCATGGGCCTGCACGGGCTTAGCCATTTTATTAGGCGCGCTCCGTCCAAGAGGTAGGGTCTTTTCTTGCATGAAACACTGCCGTAACAATTACACGATTCCCGTTCACCAAATAAAATATACGATGCGGGAAACGACGGATTGGAACTCGCCGCAAATCCTTGTGAATCTGGCGATAGAGAAGCGGATTCCTTTGCAGCTTATCCAGCGCCTCTTCGACACATAGAAGAAAATCGTGGCCCAGGCCGTCTCTTTTCTCTTCGTAAAAGTCGAACTGTTCACCGATATCCAACTCGGCTTCTTTGCGAAGCGTCAGCGAGTACATCATTTCCTGGACAGTATTCGCGCCTTGACGCTGGACCATGACGAACCNTCGTCCTGGTCTATCTCAAAGGCCGCCAGGCGCCGATCCAGCTCTTCTTTTTGAGCGTCGGTCAGCTCAATGTCCGCCTGCTCCGCGACGATGCTGTCCCAAAGAGCTTCGGCAAGAAGGATTCGTTCCGAGACCGTAAGCGATTGAATCTCCACAGTATTTCCCTCCGACTGGGCAGATAGTTTCCAAGCTTAGCACACTGCGTCAGCGGGACGACCTGCTCAAAAAAGGGCGATTTTGAGCAGGTCCGTCCCGTCGTGCTCATTTTTCGAGGCTATTGAGCAGCACGAGTTGCGCCCTCTCATTCTTTAATTGATAATCAATCTCAATTATAAAAGTGATATCAGACCCTATGCCCGGCGCCGCCACCGACAGCCAGCCCCTGCTGCCCGGTTCCCAACGGGAACTGGGCGAGCTGTATGCGGCGCACAACGGCTGGCTGAACCACTGGCTGCAGGGGCGGCTGCGCTGCCCCCAGGACGCGGCGGACCTGAGCCAGGACACCTTTCTGCGGCTGATTCTCGGCGAGCAATCCCTGGAGGCGCTGCGCGATCCGCGCGCCTATCTGATGGTCATCGCCAGCCGGCTGATGATCAATCGCCACCACCGCCGACAGGTGGAAGAGGAAGCGCTGCGCCAGGTGGCGATACTGGTGGAGACCCGGGACGACCGGGGCCCGGCGGAGATCGCCGCCGCCCACGATCTGCTGGTGACAGTGCTCCGGCTGCTGGTGGACGAGCTGCCGGAGAAACCGCGCCGCGCCTTCCTGCTGGCACGGCTGGAAGGCCTGACCTACCGGCAGATCGCCCGCCGGCTGTCGGTGTCCGAAAGCAGCGTTAAACAGTACCTGGCCAAGGCCTTTGCCCACTGCCACGCGCGCCTCTACGACAGCCTGGCGGACGCGCCGTGTCTGAACTGAACCGCATCCGCCAGCAGGCCGCCGAGTGGGTGGTGGCCCTGCAAACCGCCGGCGCCGACGAGCACGACCGTCTGCGGGCGGAGTGCGACACCTGGCAGGCCAAGGACCCGCGCCGCCGCCAGGTGCTCGAGCAGATCCAACGCATGTGGCAGGCCACCGAGCCGGCCCAGGCCCGGCGCCGTCAACGGCGCCGCCGGCTCACCGGCCTGGGCGCCGCGCTGCTGCTGGTGCTGGCCGGCGCGCAACTGCCCTGGGCCTACTGGGGCACCGACTACCGCACCGCCGCCGGCGAGATCCGCACTCTCACCCTGCCCGACGGCAGCCAGCTGGTGCTCAACAGCGGCAGCGCCATCGACCTGGACTACAGCGACGTCACCCGCACCGTGAAACTGGTACGCGGCGAACTGCTCGCCACCGTGGCCAAGGTCCCGGACCGGCCCTTCCAGGTGGTCACCCGCGACCTCACCGCCACCGCCCTGGGCACCGAATACAGCGTGCGCCTGGACGACTGCTTTACCCGCGTGACAGTGCAGGAATCCAAGGTAGCAGTGACGTCCCGCGACGGCGGCGACGAGTCGCTGGAACTCAGCGCCGGCCAACAGGCAGACCTCAATCGCGACGGCGTGATCGCCCGCTCGAACGCCCCACGCCAGCGCCCGGACTGGGCCGACGGCCGCCTGGCGTTCAGCAACGCGCCGCTCACGGACGTGGTCGAACGCCTGGCCCGCCACCGCCCCGGCCTGCTGACCCTGGACGACGCCCTCGCCAACAGCCCGCGCCGATTTACCGGCGTCCTCCCGGCGAACGACAGCGACACCGCCCTGGCCCTGCTCGCGGACACCCTCAACCTGGAAGTGCGTTACCTCACGCCCTGGTACGTCACCGTTCGGCCCCGATAAAACACTTGTGCGAATTGCCCTGTTGTGGGAACGGGATCTTTTGTGGGAGCGAGCCTGCTCGCGAAAGGGTGGCGTTAGCCACCCGGCAGGATCCCAGAGCCCTCTCTAACGGCGGCACCATCAATGTCTCTGGGATCCTGCCGGCAAGCAGAGCTTGCCTTTCGCGGGCTGGGCCCGCTCCCACAAAGGAGCACGCTTCCGCAAAACAGGCTCGCTCCCACAAAAAAATTCGCGGCAACACTGCCCGATTGGCTCCCCTGCTTTGTCTTCATAGGTAAGACACGCGAAAACAACACCGCGAACCCACGCTGGAGCCAAAGAATGAACACCGGAACGACCGCGCCGAAGGCGCTTCTGCTGCTCGGCTTGCTGACCCCGCTATCGCTCATCCAACCGGCCCAGGCGCAAACCCAGGCGCCGCAAACCATCAACCTGCCCGCCCAGCCGCTGGGCCAGGCAGTGATCGACCTGGCCCGGCAAACCGGGCTGGCCATCGGCGGCGACGCCTCTCTGCTGGACGGCAAGCAGGCGCCGGCGCTGAGCGGCGACTACACGCCGGAGCAGGCCCTGCGCGCGCTGCTNGCCGGCAGCGGCGTCACCGCCGTGCGGGTGGACAGCGGCTACCGGCTGGAAGCGGCGCCGGANCCCGACGGCAACACCCTGGAAGCGGTNTCCGTCTACGGCCGCCAGAAGAACGACACCGTGGAAGCCATCCCCCAGAGCGTGAGCGTCTACAACCGNGAAAACTTCGCGCTGGCCCAGGCCGACACCGTCGGCGACGTGGTNCGCCTCACNCCCAGCGCCAACCGCGCCGGCTCCGGCCGCGACATGTTCGCCGACGACTTCCTGATCCGCGGCTTCAACGCGGANGANTCCGTCAACGGCCTGGGCTTCCGNCANACCGACCACCCNACNGACCTNGCCAACGTGGAGCGCCTGGANATCCTCAAGGGCCCGGCCTCGGTGCTGTACGGCCAGATGGAGCCNGGCGGCACCATCAACGTGGTCACCAAGCAGCCGCTGGANTACTACCANGCGGAAGTGGGCGCCGAATACGGCAGCTACGATTNCCACCGCACCACCCTGGACGTCACCGGCCCGCTCAACGACCGGGTGCGCGCNCGCCTNAACCTGGCCCACCAGGACAGCNNCGCCTCNNTGGACTNCTGGGNNTACGANCGCCTGTTCGTGGCNCCCAACGTCACCGTGGACCTCACCGACACCACCAACCTNACCGTGGAAGGCAGCTACTCCGCCAACGAATGGACCGCCCTGCCCGGCGGCGCCCCGGCGGAAGGCGCCATCGAGCCCAACCCNAACGGCGACTACAGCGACGACTTCAACACCGCCTGGAAAGACGCCACCACCGAGCGGGANTCCCTCTACCTGAACACCCGGCTCACCCAGGCGATCACCGACACCATCGACGCCCGCCTGAGCTACGCCTACACCCGNAACGACCAGACGTTCCAGGAATACGCCCCGTTCGGCCTGGGCGCGGACTTCCGCACCCTCNACCGCATCATCTTCGCCAGCGACGACGCCCANCANACCGACCACGAAGTNATCCTCGACCTGAGCGGCGAAGCCACCCTGGCCGGCATGNCCCACCGCTTTATCGCCGGCGTGAACTACCGGGAATCCGACAGCACCCGCCCCACNCAGGTGTTCCTNGTCGANNCCATCGACCTGTACGAACCGGTCTACGGCCCCATGGACCTNAGCACGAANGCCCGCGACCGCGGCTTCACCCAGACCGACCGCATCCTCGCCGGCTTCGTCCAGGANCGCATCNCCNTCGCCGANAANTGGACCCTGCTCGCCGGNCTGCGCTACACCGACGCGGANCAATCCCAGAAAACCACCNACTTCATGGCCGGCGACNCCGTCACCCGNGCCGAACTCNGTGAAACCGCCTGGACCACCCAGCTCGGCCTGGTCTACGACCTCACCGACAGCACCTCGCTCTACACCAGCCGCAACGAAGCCTTCGTGCCCCAGCAGGGCACCACCTCCGGCCGNCAGCCNCTGGACGCGGAAGANAGCGTGCAATACGAAGCGGGCGTGCGCGTCACCGCCGGCCGCCTCAACATCAACGCGGCCGGCTTCATCATCGAAAAAGACAACATGGCCATCAGCGACCCGCTCAACGCCGGCTTCGAAGTGGCCCAGGGCCGCGCCCGCTCCCAGGGCGCCGAGCTCACCGTGGACGGCTACGCCACCAGCAACCTCTACCTGAGCGCCGGCTACGGCTACACCGACACCGAAGTGCTGCGCACCGACGACGAGACCCTGGAAGGCAACCGCTTCGTCAACGTGCCCCTGCACACCGCCGCCCTGCAGAGCCGCTACTACCTCAACGCCGTCACCGGCCTGAGCCTGGGCGGCACCGTCGCCTACGTGGACGAACGCCCCGCCAACGCGGACAACAGCGTCACCCTGCCCGCCTACACTCGCGTGGACCTGGGCGCCTACTACGCCGTCACCGACGCCCTGCAACTGGACCTGCTGCTCAACAACGTCACCGACGAGGAAATCTTCTCCCCCGGCTCGTTCGACGGCGTGATCCGCGAAGAAGGCCGCACTTACCTGGCGCGCGTGAAGTACCTGTTCTGATGGGCGCTCTGCAATGACAGTGCGACAGCGGTTCGTCGTCCTGCACCGCTACGTCGGGCTGGTGATGGCAGGCTTCCTGATCATCGCCGGCCTGACCGGCGCGCTGCTGGTGTGGTATTACGAGCTCGACGCCCTGATCAACCCGCAGTGGCTGCAGGTCGAGCCCCCGGAGGCGCACAGCGAACCGCTCTCGCCCTTCGCCCTGCGCGACCGGGTGGACGCCGCCCACCCGGACGCCAACGTCCACTGGATGATGCTCGCGCCCCCGGACGCCCACAGCCCGGTGCGCTTCTTCCTCGGCGCCAAACCGGGCGCGCCGGCCCTCCCCATCGACGAAGTGTTCGTGAACCCCTACACCGGCCAGATCCTCGGCGGCCGCCTGTGGGGCGACCTCAGCCAGGGCCTCGCCAACCTGATGCCCTTCGTCTATCGCCTGCACCACTCCCTGGCCCTGGGCACCGTCGGCACCTGGATCTTCGGCCTCATCGCCCTGCTCTGGACCCTGGACTGCTTCGTCGGCGCCTGGCTCACCTTCCCCCCACCGCGCCGCCGCGACGCCCGGCACCGCCCCCGCCGCTTCTGGACACGCTGGGCCAAAGCCTGGCGCATCCGCTGGCGCGCCGGCGGCCACAAACGCACCTTCGACCTGCACCGCGCCGGCGGCCTCTGGCCCTGGGCCCTGCTGCTCGTCTTCGCCTGGAGCGGCGTCGCCCTCACCCTCTACGACCAGGTCTACCGCCCCACCACCGGCCTGTTCCTCAGCTTCCAGGCCAACCCGCTCGACACCGTGCCCACCCGGGCCAACCCCAGCCCACAACCGCCCATCGGCTGGGAACCCGGCTACCACGGCGCCCGCCAACACCTGGAAGCCCTGGCCGAGGACCGCGACCTGGAAATCCACGCCCTGGAACGCTTCGCCTACACCCCGCACAAGAACGCCCTCAAACTGATGGCGCGCACCAGCAGCGACGTGAACGAACGGTTCGGCGAGACCTGGGTGTACGTGGACGCCACGGACGGCGCCCTGCTGGGCCACTACCTGCCCACCGGGGAAGCGGCGGGGAATACGGTGACGACCTGGCTGACCAGCCTGCATATTGCGGCGGTGGGTGGGGTGGGTTATCGGGTTGTTGCGACGGTGTTGGGGTTGGCGGTGATTTTGTTGAGTGTTACGGGGGTGATGGTCTGGTGGAGAAAGAAACGCCAGCCAGCAAGAGCATCTCTCACTATTAAGAGACAAAGGCCCCGATCACACCATGAATAAGTGCGCATGCCGAGGCTTCTGATGGACGAAAATGCAGCCTGATCCATTCAATTTTTTAACAGACAATGTAAAAATTAAAAAATATTAGAGTCTCTTCCTATCATGCCCTTTTTCAACTCTACAAAAAACTTTTCAAAACTTTGCCCGGTACCGGAGACAGATTCTTAATGGTAAAGTCTATTTCATTTATCAAACGAGTATTATTGGTTCCGTTGCCTGACCATTCGTCTCTTAGCCCACTCAGAATACGTCTGGTAACCGGCTTATAGCGCTTGAATCGTCGAAGTTCGTACGCAATTGCAATCTGAGAGTCAAGCTTCATTGTAGTTGTGGATCTTTGAGAACCTACAAACTGAGCAATCAAATCATGATAGTTCTTAAACTCGACCTGGCGCTGAGCATCTCTGCGAACCGTTACGAACCGTAACGCAGAAAACGCCAAAACCACGAATGAAAGCAAGAAAGTCAAAACAGTGAAAACAACACCAACCTCACCAAGATTCGACAAAATCCAATCAACCATAGAAACCTCGAAAAATATAATGCTAATATTTTTACAACATAAAAACCGAAAACCATCTTGTTATCGGCTTCATTATTGATTTTTAGATTACTACTCAGGGGACATGACCTTAACCCGATCCATAATCATCTCAGAAAGCTTATATTCGGAAACACGACTAGCATCAATATAGCCATCTATCGAAAGCAGACCATCAACCTGAGCATCATCAAAGCGAACAAACATCACCTTATCGTTATCTTTAGCCTTGACTATATCTCGAACGCAGCGCCATTCCAGCCCACACCAATCTCCTTCCAAATACTCTTTGCATAAAAACACGACTATCAAATCAGAATTATCTCGATATACTTTCTGCAAAAGAATATCGAGGTTTGGTCTAGCCAGCTGGGACTGATAATCAAAATCATAGAAAATCTGATCTTTACCCAGGTGGTCTTTCAAAAAATCGACTACTTTTGAAACGTAGCCTCTGTGTTCTCCAGAGAATGAAACTGCGACCTTGAAATTTATCGAATCCAAGCTAGTCGATGATCTATCGATTTTATCGATTTTTTGACTTTCCAGAAGGTCCTCTAAAGCGAGCAACGAAAGCGAATACGGATCTGGTTCAATCCTCGTCGTCACATCTTTTTCCGGCCTAACTTTTGAAATGTAGTACAATAAGTAGCTCAACCACACAGCCAAGTCGTTATCGTTTACTACTGCCGCCGGCGTAGACAGCCCGTCTATCTCGGCCTTTTGTATTTCAGAAACTACTCGGCTCTTCAAAAATTTTGCTTCTTTCTCGCTGAACAAGCTTCCAGCTCGCTTTGCCATCCTTGAAAAAAGGCCACAACTATCACCTTCAATTACAGCGAATGCGGATATCTTTGCGCCCCTGACGCCCCATTTTAAGTCACTATCCTTTAAGTTCTCGGCAAAGCTATTAATGCCGCTTTGAGGGTCTATTTTTCCATAATACTGCCACAACATGATCGTGTGATTAGGCGACTTAAACTCTTTATCTTCTACAGGCCCGTCATTTGCCACATAAAAAAGACTGAAGGTGATATCATGGAACTTGTCGGCCTCACGAGAAAAGGAGTCGATTAGACGCCGAATCTCCCCCGTCTTCCTTCTAAGAGACATTCGTTCCCCCGACAGTTAAATGACACACTCTAGGTGCAATATTAGGTGCAGGCTCAAATTCTACCTTTCTCAACTAACCGTCTGTAGTGTTCCCCCAGCGCAGTAAGCCGGCAACCTTTGCTTTCCATCGCAGCATTCCACATATGAGGGGCGCCATCCGGCACAAGAAGGTTTAATCGGTTATACTTCTGCAAAACCGCGAATTTCCGCACATTTTCTGGATTCGGCAGTGGCATACCTTTATCCCGACCCTTCATCTCAGGCTCGAACGTTGGGTCAAGGTTAAAAACAAAGCCAGCAGTAGGGAAAAACTCCGTTATCCTCCGCAAAGCTTCGGTAGGAATAGGGGGGCTAGACCTTCGCAGTGAAACGAACTGTCTGACGTTAGTCTTGAAGACCGGGCGCTGCTCCCAAGCTCCCAACGATTGATCTATATGTGCGTACACACTACCCGGTGTAATATCGCCTGTCAGATTTGCCGCGCTACCACTCAATGCATCGACAAAGAGGGTCGTAAAGACACCCCTGCCGTTTTCCTCAGATGCGTATTGATCCTTAGTAGATGCCGTAAGGACGGTTAGTCCTTCACAAAGTGTTGCTAGCTGACCACCTTCAGGTGGCGTACCGGCAATTCCGGAATGGCAACTATCTAGCACAATTACTTTGTTCTTTGCTGGGGAGGCGTTAGCTAACGTTAACAGTTCAGAGAGGGAGACGCCCTCGTCGCCTCTCCTTGAATCAGAAGCGAGTAGATAGCCGCCTGCGGCCTCAATATGGCCATGCCCCGCGAAATAAAACAGTGCGATATCTGCATCTGTTTTGAACAGCTGCTCAATTTGGTCTTCGGAATCTGTCCCTTAGTGGTTTTGACAGGCAGCCTACCTTGCCATCTTGTGGGCAACTTGAGGCCTGAATAACATGGAGCCAGCATTCTCGGAGCCAGTTATGAGCACCGAAGCATTAGACTAGTTGCGTTCACAGATCTCGGCCCTATCCGAGTCGGAAAGGCCGAGTTGCTTAGGGAGCTCTTTATAAGCATGGATGGCCGCCGGGACGAATCTGTGGAACAGGCGTGGAACGATTAAATCGTCCGAAATGCGCCCCAAGTCCGGGACGGTAGGGCCACACTGTTGAGCCGTGACCAGTTCCCGCGCCAGCTGCAGGAAAGGCTGGATCGACAACGGTGAGAACGGTAATGATACTGGATGCGGCCGCGCAGAAAGCTATAAAGGCCTTAGCGTTCGCCCATCTGTTATAGACTGTGTTTCGTATTATTGTAAGTACTAGCTAACAAAAACAGGCACGCCTCACTGGCTGTTAGGCCGATTTCTTACGGATCACCGTTCTCAACACTGATGAAAGCATTTCCGATATCGTCCTGATAGTCACCCATGATTTTCATGAGAACAATATGATCTAGCGTCGGCTCTAACGCTAACAAGGCGCATGTGACTTGACATAAGCTAATGGCAGTTGCATGCGCAGGGTCCGTCATCCCAGAATTGCTCTGCCCGACAAGAAGAATGTCTTGTTTAGCTTCACATAGGCCGAGCCGATTTCTCATTCCCTTTGAGCCCGAATGTACGTTCTGACTAGCCCACTTATAGTAAGGGCGCATATGATCCAGTCCGACAGCTTTTTCTATCGCGGCAAACCCTACCCTTTTATGGTTGGGAAATATATATGACGCCCAACCGTAGTGGTCTCTAAACTTCTTTCCATAACGCGCAACAACTTTATCATACTCTATTTTGCAGCTATCTATTTCCTCCTGAGAGACAGCTTTTTCCTGAAGTCGATCTTCGTATTTTTTGTGTTCAATCATCCCTTCGTAAGAATCAACAATATCATGAAAATAAAACCTCTCAGCACATTCCTGTCCGTGCTTTGCTATAAAAATAGCCGTCGCATTTACTTCATGCAATGCTCTCCACCTTGCATGAGCTGCATCTGCAAAACCAGACTTGAGAAGATGCAAGATTTCTTGGGCGATATGGCAAGCTCTTGCGTGATGTCGAACTACGATATCGAATACTAAATTATTATTCTCCACAGCAGACTCTCGATACGACGAATTGAATTCTTCTCCTGCCTCTGTACAGATTACAATATGGGTTTCCAGTAAATCGAACGCTTTAGACCAACGCTCAATATTACGCTCCTCAAACTCTCTAGCCAGAGCTCTACGCTCCTTCAGCATCTTCTTTTCCGATTTTCGGAGAGAATCTTTAATCAGACCTACTGCTTCCGGTGTTACATCAGCTATTAATTTCTCGATATCGACTTCGTCTACTTTTTCTGGGTTGGCCGCCATCATGTCCTCGAGTGTTTTGAAAAAGGCTCTATGTAAATTTTCCACAAAACACTCCTTATGGCTCATAAGAGAATTGGGTCCCGTGTACGTTTATTGGGCCCGGACGGATAGAGAGTTCGTTTTGATTGTTGAAGTCAGCGAGGAAGTTGCCCAGGAGCTGGAAGAATCCGCAGTCTGGTGCAAAAAGAAAGTCCCGCAAAAGCGAGATCCGCCCTGTTGCTTGCATCCTTTGCTAACCTATTTTTGTATAATGCTTGTCGAACTCTTTCTGGATATTTGGATTATAAAATATCTTTTTACCACCATTTGGATTTTTCGGATTAAGAAGGCGCTCGTACGCAAACCTCTTATTCCCTTCCAATTTTTTTCTTACCTTGTGATATTTTGCATTCATTTTGAAATCAGAATATCGCTTGGACAAGCGCGTACTAAGATTATCGTAATCCCAAGGATATTTATCAGAAAAGTCTTCTTCTGATAAATAAACCGCGGTGGCGCCAGGATCATTAGTGACCTTAACTGGCAGGCCAGATGTACTCTTGACCTTCTGAAATTTCACATCAATCCTCAGAGTCAGATTGTAATCACCAACATCCTCGCTACTGTCATACCCTTCTTCTGACTTCTTGATGTACTCCAGAACTTTCCGTTCATTGGAGTTAAGTGAGACTCCAGGAGCTTCATTAAAATTTCTAAAGAAAGATAATGGCATCAAATAAAAATTATACCTAGATAGAACGTCACCAAACCAAGCAGATACGAGATGAAGATAATTTTGTAGTGATGCACTGCCTAACTCCTGAATCTTCAGGGACAAGAGCAAATCATCATTTACAAAATGTATTGAATTATCCCTAATTTCCGTAAGCGCAACCAAATTATCATGTACCGCTTTGTTTATCTTAACACCGTAATCCTCGGCGGCTATTCGATAGGCTTCAAAAAGATTGATTGAGAGAGGGTTTCCGGATCGATTGGTTTTTGGCCTTTTTACGGTAGATTTTTTCCCACTTTTGAGTGTTCTGTATTCCATTGCATATAGCGAGGCCACCTTATTACTTGCCAAATTAAGAACCTTCGCTTTTAGAAGTAACTCCCAAGAGTTAATACATAGAACAGAGAATGTCTCCTCCCGATATTTAAAGTCGGGCTTGTTGTATATCTCTATTGCAGACAGCATTGCCGCGATAGACTTTTCAAGCATTAATCGAGACCTTGACTTCATGAGGCTACCTTGGATGAGTTAACAGGCATTAGGCCGCGAGCGGGGTTATTGAACGAAGCGCGCACCAAGAATGGCGCGTCTCGCTCAGACAGGCTTTTCCCACCCCAGAGAGAGTAAAAACGTGACTAGCGTCACACGTCAACACCTGTACCCGCTTTCGCACCGGCACAAAAAGGGGCCAAAAAAGGCCCCTTAGGAAGTAACGACTAACTAACGCTTAAAGCACCNCCATCACTCACTCCAAACCAAATCCAACTCCTTCGCCGCCTTCACCTCATCCAGCCGGCGCACGGGCTGGGTGAACGGCGCTTCGGTGACGGTCTCGGGGTTGGTGTTGGCTTCTTCCAGGATCTTGGCCATGGCGTCGATGAAGTCGTCCATGGCTTCCTTGGTTTCGGTTTCGGTGGGCTCGATCAGGAAGCACTCGGGCACCAGCAGCGGGAAGTAGATGGTGGGGGCGTGCTGATTGTAGTCGAGCAGGCGCTTGGCGATGTCGAGCGCGGTGACGTGGTTGTCCTTGGCCTGTTTGGCGAAGGTGAGGATGAATTCGTGGCTGGCGCGGCGCTCGGGGTAGGCGGCCTGGCAGCCGATGGCTTCGAGGCGCTTGAGCAGGTAGTTGGCGGCGAGGGTGGAGTATTCGCCGACGCGGATCATGCCTTCGCGGCCGAGCACCATGGCGTANAAGTAGGCGCGCAGNAGGACGCCGGCGTTGCCCATGAAGGCGCTNAGGTGGCCGATGCTGGTGGGCAGGGTGTCGGTGTCGATCCAGTGGTAGTCGCCGGCTTCTTCNTCCAGNCCCGCCATGGGGGTGGGCAGGTAGTCCAGCAGGCGCTGGGAGACGCCCACCGGGCCGGCGCCGGGGCCGCCGCCGCCGTGGGGGGTGGCGAAGGTTTTGTGCAGGTTCATGTGGATGACGTCGAAGCCCATGTCGCCGGGGCGCACCTTGCCGAGGATGGCGTTGAGGTTGGCGCCGTCGTAGTAGAGCAGGCCGCCGGCGTCGTGGACGGCTTTGNNGATGGCNTCGATTTGCCGCTCGAANACGCCGCAGGTGGACGGGTTGGTCATCATCAGGCCGGCGGTNTGCGGGCCGCAGGCTTCCTTGAGGGCTTCNAGGTCCACGTCGCCGTCNTTGCCGACGGGCACTTCGCGGACNTTGTAGCCGCACATGACGGCGGTGGCCGGGTTGGTGCCGTGGGCGGCTTCGGGGATCAGGATTTCGGTGCGGGCGTCGTCGCCGCGGGCTTCGTGGTAGGCGCGGATCATGGCGACGCCGGCGAATTCACCCTGGGCGCCGGCCATGGGGGCNAGCGAGACGCCTTTCATGCCGGTGACTTCCTTGAGGAAGTTCTGCAGCTCGTACAGGCAGGCCAGGTAGCCCTGGCTGTGGCTGGCCGGGGCGAGCGGNTGCCGGTTGAGGAAGCCGGGCAGCATGGCCGCGCGGTTGGCGCCGCGCGGGTTGTATTTCATGGTGCAGGAGCCGAGCGGGTAGAACTGCTTGTCGATGGCGAAGTTCTTGGTCGACAGGTTGGTGTAGTGGCGCACCACTTCCAGCTCGCCCACTTCCGGCAGGCCGGGNTTGTTTTTNCGGCGCAGGCTGGCGGGNATCGCGGACAGTTGGTCCTCACTCACGGGCTTGGGCGCTTGCGCGGTGGCGCTGCGGCCNGGNCGNGAGTGTTGGAAGATCAGCGTGGTTTCGTTGCTCATGCCAGAACCTCCTTCANNGCNNNCNCGAANAGNTCNAGNTCNCCTTCNGTNTGGACTTCGGTGCTGTTCACCAGAATNGCGTTCTTCATGCNGTAGTCCNNGGCGAGGCTGAGGCCGCCGAGGATGTCTTTTTCCGCCAGGCGGGCGAGCACGGTGTCNGCGTCCTGGGGCAGCGTGAGGGCCACTTCGTGGAACACCGGGGCGCTGAAGGCGCGNTCGACGCCGTCGANGGCGCAGAGNTTGTCGGCCAGNTTCTGGGTGTTGGCGTGGCAGTGGCCGGCGACGCTGGCGAGNCCGTCCGGGCCCAGCAGGGANACGTAGATGGTGGCGGCGGTCATGGCCAGGCCCTGGTTGGTGCAGATGTTACTGGTGGCCTTGGAGCGGCGGATGTGCTGNTCGCGGGCTTGCAGGGTGAGGGTGAAGCCCTGCTTGCCTTCCATGTCCACGGTGCGGCCGATGATGCGGCCGGGCATCTGGCGGACGTGTTTTTTCTTGCAGGCCATGAAGCCGAAGTAGGGGCCGCCGGAGCTGAGCGGCACGCCCAGGGGNTGGCCTTCGCCCACGACCACNTCGGCGCCCTGCTCGCCCCATTCGCCCGGGCGGCGTGAGGATNGCCAGGGAGGTNGGGTTGGTGACGGCGATCACCAGCATGCCGTTGGCGTGGGCCCAGTCGGTGAGGNCNTCCACGTCTTCCAGGCTGCCGAAGTAGTTGGGCTGGCTGATCACCAGGGCGGCGTAGTCGTCGCCTTCGAACGGGCTGAGGCTGTCNACCAGGGTCTGGCCGGCGTCGNTGCAGAACGGCACGGACACCAGNTCCACGTCCTGGTTGCTGACGATGGCTTCGCAGGCGCTGCGGTAGCGCGGGTTGAGCGCGTCGGGCACCAGCACCTTGCGGCTTTTCGATTTGCGGTTGGCGCGCAGGCTCATNAGCACCGCTTCNGCCAGGCCGGAGGCGCCGTCGTAGACGGANGCGTTGGAGACGTCCATGCCGGTGAGCCGGGCNATCAGGGTCTGGTATTCGTAGATCACCTGCAGGGTGCCCTGGCTGGCTTCCGCCTGGTACGGGGTGTAGGCGGTGTAGAACTCACCGCGGGTGGCGATTTCCCATACCGCCGCCGGGATGTGGTGCGCGTAGGCGCCGCCGCCNAGGAAGCTGAGCGCGAAGCGGTCCTGCTCGGCGCGCTCGGCCATCAGGCGNGTCACTTCCATNTCGCCGCGCCCTTCGGGCAGGGCGTCGAGGCCGTGGCCGGCTTTCAGGTGGGCGGGGATTTCATCGAACAGGTCCTCGATGCTGTCGGCGCCAATCGCCTGGAGCATGGCCTGGACGTCGTCCGGGGTATGGGGGATATAGGGCATTGGGCGTTACCGGATAATTAGGTGGTAAACAGGATGGTCAGGGCGTTCGGCAAAAGCGGCGCTGCAACTTGANCGTTTCAAGTTGCAGCGACCCTTCGCGGGCNGNGCCCGCTCCNNCNNGGGAGCCTATTCGCTGTCGAGCTGCGCCTGGTACTGGTCGGCGGTGAGCATTTCTTTGAGCTCGCCGCTGTCGGCCATTTTGATCTTGAACAGCCAGCCGCCGGCGTAGGGCTCGTTGTTGACGAGCTCGGGCTCGTCTTCGAGCGCTTCGTTGACGGCAACCACTTCGCCGGACACCGGNGCGTAGATGTCGGAGGCGGCTTTCACGGATTCGACCACGCCGGCTTCGTCGCCGGCGGCGAATACCACGCCCTCTTCGGGCAGTTCCACGAACACCAGGTCACCCATGGCGTCCTGGGCGTGGTCGCTGATGCCGACCACGGCNATGTCGTCTTCCACGCGCACCCATTCGTGGCTGTCGCGATAGCGCAAATCGGCGGGGATCTCGCTCATTGGTATTTCTCCTTGGCCGTGATCGTTATAACGGTTTGTAGGTGGCTTTGCCGTTGCGGACGAACGGCGCCCGCACCACCTGGGCNTTGAGACGTTTGTTGCGTATTTCCACTTCCACGGTGCCGGTGGTGCCGGCGGGCAACCGGGCCAGCGCCACCGCCTTGCCCAGGGTGGGCGAGAAGGTGCCGCTGGTGATTTCGCCGTCCGGGCCGACGCTGCCGCCGGGCACGTGCACGCCCTGGTGGGCGCGCAGCACGCCCTTGCCTTCCAGCACCAGCCCGAGCAGCTGCCGGTGGCCTTCGGTTTTCTGTTTTTCCAGGGCGGCGCGGCCGACGAAGTCGCGCTCGGCGTCGTCCAGGGCCACGGTCCAGCCGAGGCCCGCTTCCCAGGGCGTGATGTCCTCGTCCATGTCGTTGCCGTACAGGTTGAGGCCCGCCTCCAGGCGCAGGGTGTCGCGGGCGCCCAGGCCGGTGGGCCGCACGCCGGCGTCCACCAGCCGCTGCCACAGGTCTTCGGCCTTGCTGCCGGGCAGGATGATCTCGGCGCCGTCTTCACCGGTGTAGCCGGTGCGCGCGATCAGCCATTCGCCCACGTATTCGAAGCCGAAGAACGGCAGCCCGGCCACCGCCTTGGCGCCGGCCTCGCAGAGCACCTTTTCCAGGATCGCGCGGGCTTCGGGGCCCTGTACCGCGATCATCGCCAGGTCGGGGCGCTCGTGGATGTCCACGGCGAAGCCGCCGGCCTGCTTTTCCATCCAGTCCAGGTCCTTCTCGCGGGTGGCGCAATTTACCACCAGCCGGTAGTCGTTGTCGCCTTTGTAGACGATCAGGTCGTCCACCACCCCGCCGCGCTCGTTGAGCATGCAGGTGTAGATCGCGCGGCCGGCTTTGACCTTGTCGATGTCGTTGGCGAGCAGGTGGCGCAGGTAGGCGCGGGCGTCGTGCCCGGTGACGTCCACCACGGTCATGTGGGAGACGTCGAAGGCGCCGGCGTGCTGGCGCACGGCATGGTGCTCTTCCAGCTGGGAGCCGTAGTGGATGGGCATGTCCCAGCCGCCGAAATCCACCATCTTGCCGCCGGCGGCGAGATGGGCGTCGTAAAGGGGTGTGCGGTGACCCATGGGATTAATTCGCTCCATATCCCGGACAAAGGCCGGGCTGTTCACGGTAGGGGTGAAGGATAACGGACCAGCGGGTGGAAGCCTAGGTGGCGCGGGGGTTTTGGGGGTGGTTGTGGGAGCGGAACCCGCTCCCACAAGCCGTACCCACCAGGCCGGTCAGGGCTTGATGGGGGTGGAGATGTAGTTGAGGAAGGTGTCGCCGGCGGGGATCGCCACATAGATGCCGGCGGCCAGACCCAGCGGCACGCCGCCCAGATCCACGCCCAGCGCCAGTTTGTTCTGGCTGATCTGCTCGATCTGCAGGCGGCCGTCGTCCAGGAAGGTAACGTCGCCGGCAAGCTGCAGGTTCAGCGGATAGCTGTGCAGGTTGTGGGTCAGCTCGCTGGTGATACCCAGGATCACCACCTCGGGGGCCAGCTTGGGCGCGTCCAGGTACAGGTCCAGCTCGGTCAGGAACCGGGGCCCGTCCTGGCCTTCCACGATCCAGCCTTTAACACGGCCGTAGTCCGGCGCCGTGCAATTGGTGTCCGTGGCGTCACAGGTGTAACGGATGCGCATCAGCTGCGGGCCGGTGGGCGACGGCGGCGCGCTGCCGATTGCCGGGTCGGCGTAGACGGTGGCGTTCGACACCACGATGCGGGTGGGCAGGATGTACACCAGCACGCCGCCGTTGTCCTTCACGGTCTGGGGGATGCTCGCCTGGTCCGAGTACTGGGCCACTTCCTGCGGCGTCTTGAAGCCGATGACTTCCACGTTCAGGTCGCCGGTGAGGTAGCTGTACTTGGCGTCCGGGCAGGTCTGGCCCACGTCGCAACCCACGTTAGCGTCGGTCACCGCGCCGGAGCCGGCGGTGCCGTCTTCTTCCGGGTTGGATTCGGGGTCGCGCACGATACGGGCGCTGTTTTTCTTCGCCGACTCGGTCATCGACGGCACCGTTTCCGCGGATTCGTGCAGGAAGTTGGCGTTCACGTCCGAAGTGGGCAGGTTGCGCAACTGCTGCAGGACGTCGTTGGTCGCCGCCACACCCTTGAAGAAGATCGGCAGATCCGGGCCGCCTTCGGTGGGGGCCGGCGCGTCGTCCGGGTTCTGCGCCAGCAGTTTGGTCTGCAGCGGCAGGCCACGGGTATCGCAGATGGCGTTGCTGCCGCAGGCGGGGCTATTGGTCACCGAGTTCAGCACATAGCGGTACAGCGTGCCTTCCTGCCAGGGCTGATCCGGGATGAATTTCAGGCTGCGGCCGCTGACGGTGATCTCGCCGTCCACGTCGCCGGCGGGGTTGCCGGCCGGGTCCACCTGCTGCACCTGGAAGGTGCTGGCGTTGATGCTGTCCGGGTCCATCGCCTGGGAAAAGGTGACGATGATCGGACGGTTGGCCGGCTGGCGGGCCAACGGCAGGTGGTCGTCATCGCTCTTGCCGCCCTGGCAGCGGCCGGCGTCGTCGCTGGCCAGATCAAAGTCCGTGGGGATGCACGGAAAACCCGGATAGGCGGTCAGCGCCAGCGGCGCCTGGGCATCACTGCCGATATAGGTGGGCAGCGTGAAGCTCAGGGTTTCACCCTGGGCCGGGTTGCCGGCGATGTCGGTGATGCCGTCGGTGAACTGCACCTGGTAGCCGGTGTTGTACTGCAGCGGCGGCTGCGGCTGGATGACGATGGAGACGCCGTCCAGGTAGTACTCGAAGTCCACGGGGGCGCCGTCGGCGGTGACGCGCAGGGTGTCGCCTTCGATCACCGTGGTCGGGTCCAGCGGCTCGCTGAANTTNAGGATGATCGGGTCGCCGGGGCGCTGCTTGTTCACGTGGTCGCCGGGCTGCCAGGCGGCCAGCGTGGGGTTGCTCTCGTCCGGNGTCATTTCCGGGGCGTTCTGCTGGTCNGGGTAGGACTCCATGTGGAAGCTGAGCACGCCGTAGGCGGTTTCGGTGCCGAGCACTTCCGGCTCCACCACGCCGACGGCGTCNACGATCAGGCTGCCCTGTTCGGTGTCNGCGATGGCGTAGCCCACCAGCTCCACCTGCAGCAGGGTCTGGTTGAAGGCGCCGTTGGCGCGCTGCACCTCGGTGTCGAAGGCCACGTCCATGGTCAGGCGCAGCTGCTTGGGCGCGGACGGGTCGTCGGTGTAGGGGTTGGGCAGCAGGTAGCCGTTGGCGTCGCCCAGGAAGGTGACGGTGACTTCGCCGGAATCGAAGCCGGCGGGCACTTCGCCGCCGATGCGCACGTCCAGCGGGTCGCCNTTNAGCAGCGAGCCCTTGGGCACGCGCAGCGGGGTTTTGTCCGGNAAATTNGGGGCGAAGGCGAGTTCCGCGAACACATTGCCCTGCTGCTTGGAGACGGTGTTGTCACCCAGCAGTTTNGCGATCAGCGGCACGCAGTTGATCGGGTCGCCGGTGATCGGCGAGGTCTGCACGCCCTGGTCCAGGCAGCCGAGCACCGGGTCGGCGGGGGCCGCTTCCTGCACCAGGGTGACGCGCGGTGTGGTGTCGCGCGGCGAGAAGGTGCGGGTGAAGCCGNCGGCAAGCTCTTCGCCNTANAGGTTTTGCACGCCGCTGGTGAGCTCCAGGGTGACGTCGCTGTCGCTGCTCAGCTCGTTTTGCGGGTCGATGCTNATGTGGCGGCCGTCCACGCGCAGGTACGCGGGCACGGTCTGGCCGTCCTGGGTGAGGGTGACGGTGTCGCCGTAGACCACGGTCTGGCGGTCCAGCGGCTGGGTCATCACCAGGTTCACGGAGGAGAAATCCAGGAACGGCAGGTCGGCGCCGTCCGGGCTGACGCTGGCCACCTCGAAGGTNNCGCTGAGCTGGCGCAGGGCGCGGGGNTTGCCTTCCAGGGCGGCGCGGGTCTTGAAGTCCACNCTGCCGTCNGGGAGNGCGGCGTCGCCGCTGTCGGTGCGGATNTTGTTGAGAGTGAGCGCNTACTCACTCTTCACCGCCAGGGCGTCGTTCGGCATCAGCACGGCGCTGCGACCTTCGTCGGCGCTGCGCACCGTCAGGCCCACGTCGCCGTCCGGGCCGGTGAGCGTGAAGTTGGANGCGTCCACNTCCACCGGATCGGAGAAGCGCACCACCACCGGGGCGTTGGGGGANACTTCNGNCTGGCCGTCGAACGGGTAGCTGTAGACCACCTCGGTTTCCTGCCAGTTGTCGAANNTTACNGTTTGCTCGTCACTGCTGCTGCCGCCGCAGGCGGCCAGTATCGCGGTGCCCGTGAGCACTATCAGCTTGCGCATATCCATGACCGACCTCCGTTAGAATTTCAGCGTGACCGANCCGGAGAAGACGTGGACGTCGCCGTCCGCTTCCACGGTTTCGTAGGGTTCCGGGTAGGTGGGCGAGTTGGTGGCGTAGAGATCGAACTCGCGGGCTTCGAGTTTCTGGTACTGGTAACCGAAGTCGAAGCGCACCGGGTAGGCCAGGAAATGCGGGTTCTTGTATTTGGCGGTGAGGCCCAGGCCGACGATCCACTTGTCCGCGTCCAGGTAGTTCACGTCCAGGGAGGCGTTGGATTCCAGCGGGGACTCGCTGTAGGCGACGCCACCGGTGAGCATAAAGGTGTCGTTGAGCTCGAACTCGGCACCCAGACGCGGCACCACGATGTCCTGGAATTCCAGGGTGCCCACTTCNCTGTTCACCGCCTGGTCCTTGATGGTGTCGCTGTCGAACTCTTCTTCCAGGTCGGACCACTGCTGCATTTCCACCGAGGCGCCCACGCGGAAGCGCTCGCCGCCGTAGAGCAGGCCGGCGGAGTANATNTTGGGCTGNTAGGAATCCAGGGTGGTGACTTTCAGGTTCAGGCCCGGGGGCGCGATGGTGCCGGGGATCACGGTNTGCGCGTCCACGGTGGTGTTGGTGTTGGAGTAGCCGCGGAACGCGAAGGCGGTTTCGAAGCCGTCCAGCCAGCAGCCTTCGTTGTCGGGGCAGAAGGTTTCCGCCATGTCCACGGTGGCGCTGAGAATCGGGCGAATCGACGGCTTGGCGGAGACGTTCAGTTCTTCGTACTGCGTTTCGCCGGCCAGGTTGGTGGTGGCCACCAGCTCCGCTTCGGAGTGCAGCGTAATGCGCGCGGAGGCGCCCACGTCGATGCCGCGCCACAGGGTGGTGGCGCCGCCCAGGTTCAGGAACAGCGGCTGACGGCCGTATTCGAAGTACTGCCCTTCCCGGGAGGTCTGGGACTCAAACGCCAGCATTTCCTCACCGTACTTCTCCACGCCGATCATCACGCCGAAGAAGATCGGGTGGTTGAATTTGGTCAACGAGGAGAGATCGGTCTTCATGCCGATCAGGGTGTGCTGGGAGGGCGAATCCTGCAGCACGTCACCGCCGCTGCGGTTGGGCGGGTTGGCGCCGCCCAGGCTGGTGGCGCGCAGTTCGTGGTCGGCGTGCAGCAGGCCCAGGGTCAGCTCACCGCGCGGGTCCTTGGTGAGGTAGGCCGGGTTGTAGTACACGGCGGAGACCTGGGTGTTGAACATGGACAGGGCCTGGGCGGAGGCCACATCGGAGGGCAGCACCCCGTAGGTGGTGCCGATGTTGCCCATGCTGGCGTAGGCGGCGGTGGTGGAACCAATGGCAAGCGCCAGGGCAGCGCCCCGGGCGACGATTTTATTGTTCATGGCGAACTACTCCGTCAGGCCGTCTCGGGGAAGAACGGCGGCTTTGTTATTTACAGGCGTTCACTTAACGGGCGCGCAGTATGTGCGACGAATTAGAAACAAAACACTGGTTAACGCTACATTTCGTGCACTTTTGTTAACCGTTTCCGTTAGTCAAAACCTTTTACTGATGCGGATTTTATAGGCTAATAATTAAGTATCGGCTCTGGGTACCCCTCTACCATAAGACCTTATTAGAATCGCTGTAGACCGCGCGAACGGCGGGCCCGGGCGCCAGAGCCAATAGCCTTTAGCAGATACTGCTTGTGAATTAGCGTCAACGCATCGCCACCACAAAACTTGTAAAAGATGCGTGAGGGGCGGGAGCCTCTGGTGTTGTCAATGTTTGCGTTATTGACGGGTGTGTACAGGGGAAATTAGCGACGCCGTTCTCTCCAGGGAGTCCGCCCCGGGATCGGGTGGGTTCGTCCGGGACACGCTGCGAGTACGTCCCTGTAAGCTCGTGTTTGGCCCTCCCTGGCCAAACACGGTCCCGGACGAACCCACCCGATCCCGGGGCTCCTTGGGAGATTCCGAGGGTGCCTGGGTGCCGGCTTGGTGGCCGGTGGTGCTTAGGGGCGGGCGTTGCGGGGGAGGTCGCCGGCGCGGCCGAGGGCGCGGTGCATGAAGGCGTGGCGGGCGGGGGCGAGGCGGTTGACCAGGCCCAGGCCGGTATTGCGCAGCCAGCGCACGGCGGGTTCGGGGCGTTCGAACAGCAGCTTGAAGCCGCGCATGGCGTTCTGCATCAGTAGGTTGTCGGCGCGGCGGCGGCGCTCGTAGCGCGCCAGGATGGTGGCGTGGGCCACCGGCAGGCCGGCGGCGCGGGCGCGGCCGAGTTCTTCGGCGAGCACGGCGGCGTCCAGCAGGCCCAGGTTGATGCCCTGCCCCGCCAGCGGGTGGATGACGTGGGCGGCGTCGCCCACCAGCGCCAGGGCGCGGCCCTGGTAGCGGCTGGCGTGGCGCTCTTCGATGGGGAACACGGCGCGGCGGCTGACCACCCGGGCGGCGCCCAGCACTTCGCCGGTGGCCTGGCTGAGCGCGGCGCCGAAGGCGTCGTCGTCCAGCGCCATCAGCTCGTCGCTGCGCTGCGGCCAGGCGGACCAGACGATGGAGCACCGGTGGCCGCCGTGGCCGAACAGGGGCAGCAGCGCCAGCGGGCCGGAGTCCATGAATGCCTGGCGGGCGCAGCCGCCGTGGGGTTGGTCGGTTTCGATGGTGGCCACCAGGGCGCGGTGGCCGCTGTCCCGGGCCGGGGCGGGGATGCCGGCGGCGNGCATCAGAAAAGTGAAAC
>FUFK010037923.1_pt1 | contig 106480 bp, 60 predicted proteins | sample 1021851 | NCBI WGS metagenome assembly FUFK01 (sample SAMEA51879418, study PRJEB19060) | metagenome
TGTTTTTATAATGTGGTGGATTGATTTCATCTTTTGCCATTGGACACCATACCTCTCGCTGCGTTTACCATTTTATCTAATCTATCTTGCCTAACTTTAGGCCTAATAGCTAATCCCATCTCAAGCATATCAGATACAAGTGTAGCCATTGGTATTCGTTCTATTTTGGCTTGTTCTTGGAGTTTATCTTTTAGCTTGATGGAGATTTTCATATAAAAAGCAGTAAGTTTATCTTGTTTTGCCATTTTTATTCTCCTTTTTTTTGTAAAATATATATTGACGATATACTAAAAATATCTATATTAGTAAGTGCACAATATGAGAACAATAAAAACGAAACATAAATAGGAGGTTAACATGAGTGCATTAAAACAATATGGTGAGTATATCAAAAGCAAAGATTATACTCCAAAACAAGCTGCTCAATCATTTGTAATGGATGAAATAAAAGGTTGGGTAGAAGAGTTCAAAGATCAATTAGATAATGCAAGTGAAAAAAGATTTGTAGTTGCTCTTGCTAAATTACACAATGAGATCTCAGATAGTTTTAACAAGTCTGGAGATAGCACACCAATAGAGGTTGATGAAATTAAATCAACAAAGGTGGGTAGATAATGAAAAAGAAAAAATACTACGAGTTTAAAAATACATTAATGAGCTGTAAAGATTTTACTCACAAAAAAATCAATATTTATATCGAGCCTAAAGCATACAATAAAGTTCGTAAAATGCTTAATGCTTTAGAAGATAAATTAATTGATAAAAGTAAAATCAAACAAGGTAAAAAATCACCAGTAGTAATTAGTGAATGCTTTGAAGGTAAATGGAAAGTTGCTGGTCCTATCAATACACCACAAACTCATAACTTAATTGTTGGTGGTTTAGTTTCTAAAGATTATGAAAATAGTTGGAAGAAACAATTTAGATCTATGAGCAATGTTGATCTTTTAAATATTAAAATCAATCACAAAGAAGATATGGTTTTTAATAGAGATCAAAACGAATGGCATTACACAACAAAAGAATATGAGTATGCAGATCAGTTATTAAAACAAAGGAGAGCAAAATGAATATAGTTGCTTTAGTTAGAGTTAGTACAGACAAGCAAGATGTAAACAATCAAAAGTTTGCTATCGAAAAAAAATACAACAATGCATCAATCACCTGGTTCGAGGAGCCAGGTGTTTCTGGTGCTAAGAAGTTCCAGAACAGACCGGTCCTTCAAGATGCAATCAGAGCTGCTAAAAAACAAAGATGTCCATTGGTTGTTTATTCTTTGTCTAGACTTGGTCGTACATATGAAGTTGGTCAGTTCTTAGAGACAACTAATATTACAGTTGATGTATTGGATACTCCAAACTTAGATGATGCAATCGCTGGGTTCCATGTTGCAATCAATAGATTAGAAAGAATTAATATCTCTAATCGTACTAAGGCTGCGTTAGCTAGATTAAAAGCAGAAGGTAAATTGTTAGGCAATCGTACTAACTTAGATGTAGTTAGAGTGAGAGGCCATAAAACTTCTAAGGCTAATGCAGATCAATACGCAAAAAATATTTCAGAAATTATTTCTGGCATCAAAGCTACTGGCATAAATACATTGGCTGGTTTAGCTAATGCCTTGAATGATCGTGGGGTAAAGACTTACCAGGACAAAGTTTGGTATCCTACAACAGTAAAAAATGTCCTTGAAAGGTGTTGATTATGAACAAAATGTGGTCTAAATATATAAGCAAGATGAACATTGTAGAAACAATAAAGTCTATAGCTGAAGGCATCGCATTCATTTTAATTTTAGTCATGATGTATTTTATGGTTATGGTTGGATGTGCAATGCTTGATAGATGTTACAACTATTATGTACCGGGAGTGTTGTCATGAAAGATAGTGGTAGAAAAACATCATACAAAAATAAAGAATTAGGTGCGAGTGTAATAGGTTCTATTATACCTGGCATAAAAGGTTTCAAAACCCCAAACGAGGTTTTGGAAGATGCTCTAAATGAGTATCAAGGAAAGGAGGCTAACAATGACTTAGCTAACAATCCGAAGGTTAAAGCTGGACAAGCTCTAGAACCAGCTATAACTAAAATGTTTGTCGATGAGTTAAGCAATCAGATAAAAGAGCAGAAGGCACAATTCAAAATCTCAGTCCCTGGGAGTGCCAACTTATACTCATTAGACAATGGTAAACTCGGCAGCTCTCTAGATAATCTGTTGACTATTAACAGAGGTAAACTTGAGGTTACAGATCACAACAATACTACACAAGTCTTAGATAAAAGTGGTCCAGTTGAAATCAAGAATTACTCTGGATCTGCCGAGGATCCAATCAATCCGTTATACCTTTATCAATTACAACAGCAGATGCTTTGTACCGGGTCTACTTGGGGTATCTTAGTTAGACTTGTTAAAGGTTGGGACCTTCAATGGTTTGTGTACCAAAGAAATACTCAGATGATAACTGATATTATAAATGCTGGTACAGACTTTTGGAATAGGTTCGATGGTATACTTCAAGGCAATGACTATTGGTATCCACCAGAGACTACAGAAGAGGCATCAAAGATCTACAAAGGTAGTGGAGATATTGAGCCCGTAGTATTGGATGGCAATAATGAATTAGGTGGATTGATCGAAGAGTTNATGACATCTAACAAAGCTGAGAAGGATGCTAAAGCTGCTAAAGATGAGGCATCAAAAGCTATTAAAACAATCATGAAAAACTATGAAGTAATTTCATACAATGGTTTTGTAGTTAGTCATAAAACAATGACTAGAAAAAAAACTAAGATGGTTGAAGTAGTAGGTGCTGACCCTATCGTTACAAGGAGGTTCAGCATAAAGGATGGCCGATGATTATAAATTCCAATGGTTCAATGCTTATATTACAGCTCGTAAATACACAGCTAAAATGTTGCGTGAAAAAATTTATGCAAAGACTGGATATGATATTGAGCAAGAGTTTTTGGAAGAGATCATTGAAGTTATGGGTCAAACAGCAGTCGAGTTCTTACGGCTGCAACAACAAGTGTTCACAATAAATGTAATTAAGGAGGAAATGAATGAACCAAGAGAACAAGAAAGAAAAGACGAAGATGACGATGACGAACCAACACAGCACTAAAAATGTTATTGAGGCTCTGTCATTGTTTCAGAGTGAGGCTAATGCTGCCGTTAAATCTAACAAGAACCCTTTTTTTAAATCAACTTATGCATCACTAGAAGATGTAATAGCTGCTGCGAATGAAGGTGCTAAGTATGGATTAGCATTTACACAAGTATTAGATTTTGAAAAACCAGAAGGATCAGATCCAATTATGTATCTTAAAACTTCTTTACTTCATAAAACAAGTGATACAGCAATCACATCTAGATACTTAGTGGTCCCTAAAAATTCTAGATACGATGACAGCCAGGCTCTAGGATCTGCTATAACTTATGCTAAGAGATATTCTCTCCANGCTATCTATGGTTTACCTAGTGAGGATGATGATGGCAATGCTAATACTCATAATGAAAAAGTAAATGCAGATCAAAAAAGAAAGATGACTGTATGGGTTAACTCTATCAAGCAATCAGTAAAAGCTACAATGGACAATCCAGAGATGACTAAAGCAGAAAAAATACATGATCTGTTTATGTTAAAAAAAGAGAATGCTGGATCTTTTGATAAGCTATTGAAGTTAGATAAAGGACAATGGGATATGTTAATGAAACATATTATTGATCAAGAAAAGATTTTAGGAGGCAATAATGAGCAATCTAATGCTGACTAAAAAACAGTTGAAACTTTTTGATTTTATAAAAGATCATATAAAGCAAGAGAGAGTACCACCAACTGTAAGAGAGATAGCCAGGCACATGAAGTGTGTACACAGTAATGTACATAGAATGTTAAGACTGCTGGATCGTGATGGCTATATAAAAATATATCCAGCAAGACCAAGAGGAATAGAGGTATTGAAAGATGGCTAAAGTTTTTAAATCTCGTTTCAGTAAATGGTTTATCAAAGAGCTAGTAAAAGCATTTGATGGGGAGCATGATGTTGTTGTTATAACATTTGATCAACACGATAGTGAAGGTCATCCTCATCAAAAGTTTTACTCAGCAGATGATATTGATTTAGAAGTAATGCATAAGACAGCTACAATTAATATCAGACCTTACGAGGAATACTGGATGGAGAAACACAAAGACAAGATAGAAAAAGAGCTGTTGAAAAAACCGGAAGAAAATTCTACCGGCAACTAATGAAACTCTTTGTAATAGTTTTGTATCTAAAATTAGGTACACAATTATTTATGCATCCAGTCCAGGTTACAGAGCAGCAATGCGAGGACCCGTATGAGACTAAGCTATTGGAGCACCGAGTAATTAAGGATGGATCAACAGAGCTAGATAGATTTTTTTATCATGGATATATGGTTGTCGGTAGCTATTGTGCTGGTTTATTAGGTGCAATAGAGAACAAATAAAACACTTTATCGTTAAAGCTAATATAAGAGCCGTACAGAGCCTTCTTTTATTTCATGACAGATGTATCGGATTAACCTTTAAGCATGGCTCTATGAGCCTCTCTGATGGCTTTTTGGCTGGGTTTATCGAACACTTCTATAGGATATACATTTCTGTCTCCATATCCTGGATCTGGGTCCATGGAGTAGGATGAGAAGGTTCTAACATACTCTCTTCCTCCCTCTTCAAAGATGTCATACAGATATGCCTCAGTAATTATATTAGCACATTTAAGTTTATCAAATTCTGTATTGCCTTCTAATGTAGATGTACCTACAATATCAACCCACCTAATTTTTAGAAAAAAATATTTTTGATTATCTATAGTAACTGATTTCATTTCTTTTTCTTTTTCTTTTTCTCGTCTGGCCATTCGATAAATACTTCATCAATCCATGCAGCATACTTATCCAACATACCAAAAAACCAGTAAAAAAATTTATCAATCACCTTCCTTGTCCTCTACTTTTCTTTCTTGTATATTTTTTGTTTGGTGATTTTGTATGACGGCCTGGCCTCTTCTTAGGTTTCTCTCTTGGTACGAAGTCTGTAAACTTTTGTTTGGCCATTACACAATATCACGATCCCATCTGCCATCTCTGTTAAGTCTCATTGGAAATAACTTTGGCTGTCCATCTATAATCGCACCAGTACCAATTATAAATCTCATTTTAAAATTACGAGCATACTCAAAGGCGAGTGAACTTTGTTTCGTCATGCATCCACATTGCATGGACCACACTAATCTATCTGGATTAGAAAAATATTGGATGTTAAACTTTGAGTGGAAGTGTCCTTGGATTACATTCTTTCCATATTGCATTGCAAGTTTGATACCATCTGCTGCCATTCCATGCGTAGCAAATACTTCGGACCCATCTGATAATTTAAAATTAATATCGTCTACCCATTTCCATCCTTTACCTACTTCTAAAAAATCATTGTAGTTTCTTAGATAAGCTCTTGGCATCCCATGTTTCAATGCTCGTCTGTATATCAATGATGAATGATTAGAGTGTAGTAATGTCATCTCTGGAAATATTTTTTCTAACTCATGCAGCTCTGTCTTAGCAAGACTAAGCTCATCACCAGCAGAAGGAAGATCTGGATTTGTCTCATGAAAAGATAGTGCGTGGGCATCTGCCTCATCACCCAGGTTGAGTACAAATTGAGGTTTTATTTTTTTCTTTAATGCTCTTAGAAAATCAAATGCATCGGGATGCTGCCAGGGACAATGTAAGTCGCTGATAATTAAAACTCTGTCGTAGCCTTTAGCCATAAAATTCTTCTTGGACCCATTGTGCTACATCGAACCCTGGACAATTAGGTTTAGCTGGTTCAACATCACAATGACCAATAATTTTCAAATCATCTCCATACATATCTTTAGTTGTATTAATTAAATTATGCAAGGTTATAAATTGTTGCTCTGTAAAGTTGTCTCCTCTACCGACAAGGCATACACCAATCGAGTTTCCATTAACTGCAACTGCATGAGCTCCTTGCATTTCTATTGGTCGACCAGCCTCAAGTTTTCCAGATCGAGTTATGACCCAATGGTATCCGATGTCATCCCAATTTCTTGGAGCCTCTGTATGCCATTGTCTAATTTTGTCTGCACCTATATCCATGTCTGCTGGAGTATCAGCACAATGTATTACTAATGTATCAGTTGTTTTTCTTTTTATCATTTTCATCCTCTATTATTTTTTCTATATGTTTATATCCTTCACTATCTACAGAGATCTCTGCCTCTACAGTATCACAAGAATATTGTACTGAGGTTGACTGATGATTTCTCTCAGCGATCCTCTTACCCTTCAAGCATTCTGACATCTTATCTTTAATACGATGTTCATGCAGCTCACCATTTAAAAACATACAAAGGGCTACTACAGTCTCTATCATTGTCCACTCCCATTTGTATATTTAATTTCTCTATTACTATCTTTCAACTTTTCTACATCAACTAATAGTTTCTCTACTTGTTTCTGTAAAAATTCTATATTAACTTTGTTAGTCATATTCATTTCTTGAGTAGCTTGTAACTTCTCTACTTGTTTATATAGATCTTCGATCAACATGAATTGCTCACTATCGGCTGGTAGTGAACCCATTAATCCTCTAGGCCATTTAATTCTAAACTCTGTATTCTTTTCTAGATCAGCCTCCATAAGTTGTAGCCTGGTGCTATGTTTATTTTGAGTTTCTATAATCTGGAAATAACTCATCGTGCCAATAGCTACGATAGCCAACAATGACAAAACTGTTTTCATTGGCATTGACACTTGAGTTTTATCCGGATCTATTTTCATATTACTTCTTGTCTATCTTTTTTAGTTTGTCGAAAGATCTTGCACCAGTCATACCAAGCAATGCAAATAGTACAGTCATTAGAGTTGAGCTGTCCAGGGTAGGTAGATCTATTGTTATACCTTTCATAGCACAGTACCAGTTAGTTATTGGTATTACTAAGAATTGAAATGCAAATGCTAATACACATACCCAGGCAAGTGATGGCCTCCATAATCTTTGGACCCATGACAATGCTCCAGTAGCTTTAGCATCAGCTCTGTTTATCTTAGCTTGTTCCTTGTCTACATCGACAAGAGCTTTCATTAATTCTTTTTCTATATCTGCTTTTTGTTTTGCGATTTTGTTTTTGTCTGGCACCAGGTCAACTGCTTTGTTTATGATTGGCAGCAATGCCGATAGTCCTTGTATCATATACTCTGTCCTTTCAATTTAATTAAATCATAATTAACACAATGAAACTTTACACCTTGTCCATCGTATTTATTTATTTCGTCTTTTAGATCTTCTACTACTTTGTAAGAAAATTTATTGCAAGATTGGTATGTAGGAAATTTAATATCACTAGCAATCCTTACACACTTTAAACTACTGGGATCAGTAGTGTGTGTGAACAGGCATAAGGTTCCAACTAGCATCCAATACATTATATAATCTTTCCAATTTTTAACCCTCCAAGGATAATTGAAATCAGACCTCCTACATAGAAGATCACTTTCAGACCACCACGACCCATGGCCACCTGGTCCTTCAGTTGTGCAATGTCTTTTGTATTTTGTTCTACATCTTTGTGGATGTGATCTAATTTTTCATTGATATGTTTTAAGGTTATACTCTGTACTGTTGTTTTTTTTCTAGGCATTAGTAAACCAATACAATTCTTCCATTACCACCATTGGTATTTCTTGCACCACCAACAGCAATACCACTAGCATAATATGTACTTGAAGTTTCTGGAGCATTAGCAGAACTTGCACCAGAGCCTTGTGTTCCATTTGTACCTGCAACACTTGAAGTTACAGAAGATTTGGCATATCCAGAGCCACCTCCTCCACCTCCGGCATATCCATTGGTTCCACCACCACCACCATAGTAACCAGAACCTCCTGCTCCACCCATCCAAGCTCCATCACCTGCATCAGAATAAACACGACCACCTTGTGCAAAAGCAGCAGATTGTAGTGTTCCTCCACTTACTTGTCTTGAACCATTACCACCAGTTAAAGCAGAACCTGCTGTTGGATTAACACCAACATAAGAATTTATAGCACTAGAAGAATTACCTGCTGCACCACCTGCTGATGTAGTTCCTCCACTACCTTCAGTTTTTTCATTCAATCTAGTATCTCTTGTTCCATCATTACCAGAAGAATTAGCACCACCACCATAGCCTCCTGGACCAGATCCAGAACCAACAGCACCAGAACCACCACCTCCAGAACCTGCAATTAAAATACTATCGCCATGATTAATTGTACTAGCATCAAATATTCCACTTAATCCACCACCAGAACCAGGTTGCATACTAGATGAACCACCACCAAATCCACCTTGTCCTACAACTAAGTATAAGTACGATAAACTAGAAACATCAATAACTGCTTTGGAATATCCACCAGAGCCACCAGAAACTCCTTCTGAGTTTCCTCCTCCTCCACCACCTGCACCCCATACATAAGCTGTAACTGAAGTAAGACCAGTAGGTTTTGTCCAAGTTTGAGTAGAACCAGTATAAGAAAATGCTCTAGCACCCGAACCTGCATTAGTTATTGAAAATGCTCTGTCAGCAGTTTTAGAATTTGCTGTTGCTCTTAATGTAAAGTTAGTTGTTGTAGAAGATGCTACTGCACCTAATGTTCCAGTAATTGCACCAGTTGATGAGTTTAAAGAAAGTCCACTTGGTAAAGAACCAGTTTGAACAGAGTAAGTTATTGTATCGCCTTCGGCATCTGTTGCTGTAGCTGAAACATTAACTGTGTCATAATTATTAAATGAACCTAAAGAACCACTTGCTGTACTCCAAGTAGGAGATGTATCAACATTTACTTGATCAGCTAAAGTTGCTGCTAAACCAGATACATTTGTAACTTTAATATCGTATGGTTCTAAAGAATTAGAAAAATCACTTTCTGTAAATGTTGCTGTTATTTGTGTTGCACTATTAACAACTACTGTAGTTGGTGTGACTTCAGTTGCGTTATTAGCAATAGCTTTTACTGTAGCACCAGACGCAAAATTAGAACCTGTTATTACAATATCTTGCGTACCTCCACCTGCACTATCAATTTCAGTAGGTGATACAGAACTAATTGTTGGTGGACTATCAATACTTTTAAAGTTTGTTCCATCATAGTATTCAGCTAATCCAGTTGTAGAATTAAATCTAATTTGTCCAGTCGTGCTGCCTCGTTGAGCAGTAGTACCACTCGCAACTTTCGTACCTTCAGTACCAGTATCAGTTATGTTTTCAAATTTAAAATCTGCTATGTCTCTTGCTTTTGTCATATTACCTCGCTGTACATGGTATGTTGTTTGAACCTACTAATGATTGACCAAATGCTATGTAGATAAAACTATCTGCATCAGCATTTACATTTCCACCAGTTGCTTTAATTTTAAAACCATTTGAAAGAGTATCTATTTCTCTTGTTGATGAAGATAATTCAGCAGAATTTTCATTGGGATATAAAACTTGGTCATTAGGATTTGCATTAGGCACATCTGACCTTTTATCATCATACATTACCCAAGCTCCTCCACCATTAGATTTTTTAATAATAAGAAACGAAGGTTTAAATCCTGTATAAACAAATGGTCCATCACTAGAACCATTACCAGTATAAGAACCAAACTTGCTGTAACCAGTTTTTTCTGCGAAGCAGTAAGCTATAAATTCGTCATTATTTTTATTAACATCATCACCTGCATGAATAGTAAAAACACTTGATGTTGGGTCTGTACTGTTAAACATACCATTATCAGTTGCTTGTGCGTCTGTTGTGTTTAAATGTAAGTGTACAGATGCACCAATAGATTTATGATATACAACCCAATTTGCTGTACCAGAAACTCCAGTACCTAGTCTTTTTATAATTATCATTTTTGGAGCAACACCTAAACCATGACCAACAGTTTGATTGTTGTTATTGTTACCAGTATATTTTACAATACTGAAACCTGCTGTTGTGTTTGCTGAAACAGTTGATGTTATATTTCCATCTGTATTAGATGAACCTGCACCATTTGCTTTCCAGTTCCAAGCAACTAAATCTTCTCCACTACCATTTACACCACCATCTGTTCCAACAGTAAAACCATCAGTTCCAAAAGCTGTTAAAGTATTTGAATCTGTGCTTTCTGCTCCAGTAGTATTTGTTTTAAGAACTTTTGTTACACCTCTTACTGCATCAAATGTTTTATGGTCATCAGTTTGGTCTCTATTCTTTATCCAAGTCCAATCTGGCTGAAATCCAACTCCAGTAACAGCATTAGAACTTCCTGTTCCTGTATAAAGTTTAGTATTAAAATTATCTGTAGATTTATTAATTGTAGTATATGCCATATTATTCGTTTAATCCTTTTGTTGATAAAGCTGTGTAGCCAGTTGGTACATCATATTCAAATATTCCTATTCCACTTGCGTTAGTTCCTGCACTAGATACTGCATTTGCACCAAAGTAACCATTGCCGAAATTAATTTGAAATTGACCTGCATTGTAATTACTAAAAGCAGGAAATAAAACATCATCAGTTGGTAAGTTAGTATAAACTGCATTAGTTCCATTTGCAGGGTCACCACTATTTACCCAAGTTCCATTTACACCCCACCAAATTTTTCCTGCATCTGCATCTACAGCTACTTGTAAAATATCGTTTGCTGATGTTGTTTGATAAACTGAACCTAAAGTATTATTATGAAATGATTTACCATTATCTTGATTGCTTTGCATAAAATAACCCCAACTACCATCATTAGTTCCAACATTATAACCATCATTACCAGATGAAGCCATTCTAGCTTGTCTTAAAACTCCAACTAGTTGAGTATAACTTTGTTGATTTGAATTTTTTACTTCCCAATAATATTTACCACCTTGAAAACCTAAAGTTCCTATAGCTGATGCTTGGTCGCTTTGTCTTAAAACTGTATTTCCATAACCTAATGAAGCAATATCTGATGGTACTAAAGGATTTATTGTGCAAAAAACATTGCTTGGACAATCTTCAGTATTTGTAAGTGTACCACCTGCAACTGTAAAGTTATTACTGTTACCAGATTGGTCTGTTACTGAATTACCATCTTTTAAAATAAAGAAACCATTAGTTCCATAAGTTACTGATACTTCAGTTTTAATTTTCCATTCTCCAGTTGTTGAATCTGTTTCTCCAAAACTAGATGCTGTTAATTGTGCACCATCTACAAAATGAATATGGGACATTGAACCATTAAAATAACCAGTATCATTTCTTCCAATTTGATGTACTGAACCAGAATTATATTCCCAAGTTTGATTTTGACCAGTATTATTTCTTACTTCGTAAGATGTAATAAGTTCTCCATTTACATATAATTTAAATCTATCAGTATCAGTTGATTGTGTTGTATCAATTGCCATAACAATATGATACCAAGCATTAGTATCTCTATATCTTGCATTTGTTCTGTATCTACCTGCATAAGAGCTATTAAAATAATTCCAAACTTCTATTTTGTCATTACTATCAAAATAAAATGCACTAGCATAAGCACCACCACCACCAACACCTAATAAGTATTGTGTAGAGCCTAATCCTGACCTTTTAACCCAACAAGAAAAAGTAAATGTTCTTTGATTGGAATTAGTTAAAGTTCTTGTTAAATATGTACTAGCCATTAGTTAAATTGTCCTCCACCTGTTGCACCGAAGCTAGAAGTCAGACTAAAGTTTCTATCTGCTGTTTGACCTTCGGCATCAGTTATTCTGATTGTAAAATTGTAAGTAGTCGGTGTTGTTGAACTACCCCCAAAGTCAGTAGTTGTTATCACACCAGTAGATGAATTTAAAGAACAATTTGCTTGTGATGCGTTAGTTAATACTGAAGTTGTTTCACTAAAAGTTATCGCACTATCTGAACTACCTGCAATCGTTGCAACTGTTCCAGAAAAATTACCTGCAATAGTTCCAAGTGAACCTGCTGAAGTCGTGAATGATGGAGCAGTAGATGCAGTAATAATATTATTTGTACTTCTACCTGCGTTACCATCTGGATTTTCTATTCTTACATAGTAGTTACCAGAAGCTAAAGTTACATTAACTGATAAAGATGTTGAACTTGTAAATGAAACTGTATTTGCAATCGTAACTGAGCCATCAGTTTTAATAAATTCTACTATTGGTATTGATACAAAGTTTGTTCCTGTAATAGTAATTGTTGTAGCAGTAGCAGGAGCAATAGTTTGTGATACATTAGCTACTGTAGGTTTAGTCTCTGTTGCATCAATCCAAGTTAATTGATTTGTATTAGAACCTGCTGTAGCAAGGACCTGTCCATTTGATCCAACTGAAGTTGGTAATATTAAAGTATATGATTGACCTGCACTATGAGCTGGAGATTGAATTTTTACACCATGAGAATTTTGGCTACAATTTAAAGTTATGAAACCATCTTGTGAAGAGCCATCACCTGCTGCGATTAAATTTGTTTGAGATATTGTACTTGGTAATCTTGCATTGTTTACTGTACCCGATGTTATATTAGTTGCACTAAATGATGCTAAATTAAATGTACCAAAAGAAACTACATTTAAAATATCACCAGCAGCAGCTCCAGAATTTAGTGTGATTGTAGAACCATCAGTTGCTGTAAAGTCATTAGATGAACCATTAACAAGACGAACACCATTAAGATACACATCCAAAAATAACGGATCATAAACTAAAGTTACATTATCATCATCACTTCCACTAAATACTGTTTGACCTGCTGTAGCTGTAAATTTATTTCTTTGTGATGTTCCGTTAACACTAGATCCAGCATTTTGCCAACCAGATGAACCATAAACTTTCATAACATCTAAAGTTGTGTCATAGTACAAATCTCCAACATCGAGACTGGTTGTCGGAGCTGATGAAGATACTCTATATCTTTCACCAAAACTATTAACACCAGTTATATTTGCAGCAGTTGTATTAACATTAGCTATGTCACTAGCTACTGTATTAACATTACTTATAGATCCAGCTACTGAATTTATGTTTGTGCTATTATTAGCAACAGAAGTAACATTAGAAGAAATACCAGCAACTGTAGTAATGTTTGAAGATATTCCGGCTACAGTAGTTACATTAGAATTGTTATTAGCAACTGTTGTTACATCAGAATTAATACCAGCTACAGTAGTGACATTTGCACTAATTCCTGCAACAGTTGATATATTACTACTAATACCAGAGACTGTAGATATTTCAGATGATATACCAGCAACTGTAGAAAGGTCAGATGAACTTACTCCAGATAAAGCTGCAATCTCAGTATCAATAGCAGCTACAGCAGTTACATCAGATGAAATACCTGCAACAGTAGTAACATTAGAACTAATACCGGCAACAGTTGATACATTGCTAGATATACCAGCTACAGTAGTTACATTGCTAGATATACCGGCTACTGAAGTTACATCTGAACTAATACCAGCAACTGTACTTATATCACTAACAATTCCTGCAAGACTATTTAAATTAGCAGTTGTTGGTCCTAATTCTAATCCTGTACCAGAACTATTATAGGCAATAACTTTGGATGCATTGTTAGATGGTGTTGCATCGTATGGAAAATTAAGAGGACCATTAGTTCCAGTTCCAGTTACTGTTCTAGGTGTAGTAACTTTTAATTGGATGGAACGATCCATCATTTCTTTTAATTGTTGTTGTCTAAATAAAGTATTATCAAATTCTGTGTCTAAGTTAGTTGTTGTAATATCAGATGCAGTATTAAATGTTGTTGTTCTAGATAATGGTTGATCACCAATAATTGTTACATAGTCTCCACTACTCGGAGTGTAGTTTGTACCTCCTCCACCAGAGTTATCTATAAAAGTTATTGAGCCAGTACCATCTGCACCAACTGTAGCATTGTAAGCAACACTATCAGTTTGCAAAGTATCATTTACATATACTTGTAATTCAGATGCAGCATTGACCTGGAAATTAAAATTATAAGTAGCCTGGCCAGTTGATACATACTGGTTTCTTCTAGCTGTTTCATTTACTGCAAATGTAGCCACTACCTTTTACCTCTTTCTTTTATTTTTTGTTTTAGATCTTCAACTCTAGCATTAAAGTCTGGATTTTCTAACAAGAACAATTCTCTTCCCGTTTCTTTATATTGTCTTACAATACCATTCATTTCATTTAATTGATCTCCAGGTAATAAATTTTGAAAATCTACATCATTAACTAAATCTTGCAATGCCTCTAACATATCACTCTCACCATTGCCATCCTCATCAATATTTATAAATGCAATGTAATCTGAGTATTCATCTTGTGTCATAGGTATTCCACCTATTTTATTTTTAGGCATTGGTATACCTAATCCAGCTTTTACTAAAAATTCATCTACATCATTATACTTTTCATTCATTACTCTTATTGGAGAGAACATACCTTGCTCTGGTCCTACCATCACTTCATTCCATAAGTTTACTCTTGGTTTTAAATTAGGATTAAAGAACGGACTGTTTTTCATTGCATTATTATATGCTTTGTAAAAAGCTCTAATAGGTGCTGGTATATCACCATCAAATTGTTCTCTTACCCATTCTGCTTGTTCAGATGTAATATCTTTTTGATACATTGTAGGATCTTGCATTCTTTGTAAGTAACCACCAAAAGTACTTACTCCTGGTGCAACAGACATAACACCTTCAGTTACTTTTTCTGTTAATATAGTTAAGGCTCTTTCTACCATACCTTCTGCATCTCCGTATCCAGGTTGGAACAATCTACCAAATTCTTGTATACCAGTTAAAAATGGTTGTTCAGTTATGTATGGGAATATTGCAGCTAACCCATTACCAAATAATGACACCATAGTATTTGTAAAATTAGGATCTGCATATTGATCTGGTCTAGATGCCATGTAACCTATGTCAGCAGAAATTGCTAACAAAGATGATATAGGATCAAATCTAGCATAAGAAGTTGATTTGTATAATCCAGTCTCTTTATCTAATACAGCTATTGAATATGGTTGTAATCCTTTTCTAAGGAATGCTTGTCTCTCTGCTTTATTCATTGGAGCCATACCAGTAATCATTACATCTTGATCAAACCCAGATGATCCATAAGCATATGTACCAAAGAAATACATTAATGTTCCACCAGTAGATAATTTAGCTAATGCAAGTTGTTGTGTTGCTTTTCCATTCTTACCAGATAAATCCATTCTAACTTTGTTTCCTAATTCACCAGGTAATAAAGAACCAGCACCCATCATAATAGGATTTCTCTTGTTACTCTCCATAAAAATATTCATGATTGTTTTGTAGAAAGGAACAAATAGTTTTACTTCTGGTATATTAAAAAATGATTGTGCTTTTGATAAAACACCTGGAGGTAAATCTTTTTGAAATGTACCTTCAAGCATAGCATCTTTAGCTTGTTTAACTACATCACTATCTGGATCTGCTACAGTCTTAATAAATATTTTTTGTGCATCATCCTCTGATAATCCATCAGCTATAGCTTGATTATATTTTCTTGTTGCTAATCTTTCTAATTCCATTTGATATGTAATACCTTTTACAAACTCATCTTCTGCAACTAAAAATCTTCCAGGTAATCTTGAATATGTACCAAACATCTCTAATGTAGAACCCATAAAAGTATCTTGATATTTTTCTGGTAATATTCTTTTACCTACAGCATTAGGTTTTCTAAGATCTAATTTTGTAGATGCAGCTTGTCCAGTTGCAAAACTTTCTCTTGCATTAACAAAACCTAACTTTGTTCCATACTTAATAGATTTAATCATTTGAAAGACTTCATTAAACATAATACCTTCTTTAGAAGATAGACCTGGTATTTTGTTTAAACCAGCAGCAATACCATACTCAGCAATACGCAAAGTATTAAATGTAAAGTTACCAGCCATGTTGACTGCATGAGTAATAGGACTTGCAAGTCTAGAGTTAACCCAAACTTCAGCCCAAGCATCTCTTATCTTTTTACTAAATGTATCTTTTGCAAATTTAGATTGTTGATGTGGTTTTAAAGACAAGAATGCAGATGCAACTTGTTGAGCACCATCTGTACTAAGATCTGCACCCATTTCCTCTTGTAAAATTTTTATAATATCTAATGCACCTTCTTCTGTTGGAGTTTCTACTTTAGATACAATACCAAGTGTTCTACCAGTCTCAGATATTGATGCAGCAGTCTGTGAATTTATTGCACCATATAATCTTAATACTTGGTAAAAGTTTTGTATTTGTTTATCTGTTGCATTACCAGACATAACTACTTTAGCAAGTTTTTCAGTCTCAACTCTTAAAAGTTGAGTTTCCATAATAGCTCTGTATGTCATTGGTAGATCTAAAATCTCACCAGGTTTTTTCTTAAATATTTTTAAGTAGACTTCATTACGGCCTAACTTAGCAGCTTGTGCTGCTATATCTTCTACACTAATCTTTCCTCTCTTAGCTTTGTCTATACTGTTCTTAAATATTGTAGCAACTGCATCTTGGAAGGACCCAACATCTAATAAACTAATTTCTCTTAGAGTAGTTTGTAAAGATCCTTTTACTTGGTCTAGTTTACCAAGTTGCATATCTAACATTGTTTTTTGTATTACATCTAATTCTTGATCTGTAAACTCACCAAAGATTACATTACCCGTACCAGGTTCAAATACAAAATCTTCTCCTTCAGTCTTTGTACCAAATGCCTCTTTTTGTTTTTGACTTATTTCGTCAAGGTTCTCTCCGTAAGGTTTATCTGTAAGTGTTTCTTTCTTTTTAGGTTTAGGAAGTTTTTTTGGAAATAATGATGCTACTTGTACATAATCCTCTTCTGTACCTTGATTATCATAAATAGGATTATTTTCTTTTTGCTCTACAGTTTCTATATCTGTAGATATTTGTTCTATGTTATCTGATGGTATGTTGTCAGATATTGTACCTTCTACTTTATCTAAAAATTCTAGATCTACAGATTTAGTATTATCAGCCTTGTTGAGAAGATCCTTCGGTAGTGACATTATTTGGATCCTCCGATTTCATTGACTGAGCTTTCTTTGCTCTTAGAAACACCGACATTGCTCTGTGGAATGCCTCCTTCGATGTCATTGGTTTTTCTTTCAATGATTGATTTGGCTGCGTCTGCGTAACTTTTTGGTTCACTTTTAACTCCTATTTTTGTATATAATCCTTGCTCAAAATACCATAGAACAGCTTGTGTGTCACGATTATTTAATTGAATACCCAGGTCATTTTCTAACTGTTTTCTAACCTCTTCAATATAATTATCCATTATTTGTCTTTCACTTAAATTTCTAGGTTGATCAGCACTAGCTTTTACACCATCTTTTTTAATTGTAAAAACATTACCAGACTTTCTATTAAATCCTCTAGTAAACCAAATATCTGGTACACTCTCGTCAGATGTACCCATAAGACTTTGCATAAATTTAGAAACTTTAGGACCAAACATATCTGCACCATAGATCTCTTTGTCTAGAGCTCCAGCTATTGGTTTCATTCCGTATTCTTTTCTTAATGCATTCAATTCTCTTCTTGTAGTAGGTTTATTAATAAATTCTAAAAAACCATCTAATCCATTTTGATCAATATATTTTTGTACAAATTCTAATTGTCCTTTTAAGTGAGCTCTCTGTGTCCATCCTTTTTCATCACCAATTTTTGCTTTACCCATTTTAACTAAGACATCTTTGTCTGTCTGTTTACTGAATGGATTAGTTGTTGGGATCTTACCGGTATCTAAATAAATATCTGCAATCTGTGCTGCTACTTTAAAATCAGATCCTACATTTACTCCTGGTGATGCAATGGCAGTTAAGAATACAACAAAGTCTTTAATTTGCGAATTACCTTTAAACTTAGGATTGATCTCATCTAATTTTTCCATGGCAATCTTAATGTCTTTATCGTACCATCCAGCTCCAGTAATTTCTTGATTTAATTGATACTTAACTTCTTCTGTGCCTTGGTTAACCATCTTAGCAAAATCATCTGGATTATTAATATCTAGTTTTGGAGCTTTGTCGAAATGATTTAAGATGTCATCAATTTTTACTTTATTGTTTTTACCACTACCTTGTATAACTGGAGTAACACTATCCATAATAGATAAAGAATTAAAAGCATCATCACCTTCTAACTCTGGTTCATATTTAAATGTCCCTTCTTCTATTTCTTTTGCTAAAGGACCATCTGGGTTCATAGATGCACCAGCAGAAAAATTCATTTTATTATTTATGTCTTGGATTGCTTTATCATTACCTTTNAATAATTTTTTCATTCCTTTCATTGTCATTTGGAATAGAGGAACCAATCCTTCACCAATTGGTCCTAATGGAGCATCTGCTATAATAGCTTTAAATTTTTCTTCAAAGACTTGATCTGCATTGTAACCACCTTCTACATTCTCTGGAGTAGCTAAATAATTAAATACTTCTTTTGCAATACTATCTGCTTTAGTCGTATCAACACCTAACATTTGAGAAATAAATGCAGAGAAGTTTGGATCTCCAGGTACTTGAGCTGTAGCTACAGTTGCACTTTCTGCTGCAAGAGCTCTAGATATAAAAGGCCAAACACCTTTTGCTTTTATTATACCATTAAATAATTTATAATACCCGACCCCTGGAGTTAAGAATTGAGTAATTCCTTCTGCAAATCCACCAGCTAATGTTTCAGTCTCACCAATATTAGGATATACATTTTCTGCAAAATACTTTCCAATGTCTGTAACAATGCCATCACCTTCTGGATCTAACTTCTTCATACTCTCTGGTCCTAATACAAACTTCTCAGCACCAGCAGCAAGTAAACTTAAAATACCTTCACCTAGTTTCGCACCACCTCTTACAGAACCAACACCTATATCTTTTGCGTAGTAACCTACATTCTCAAAAAAATTTCTTTTAGCATTTGTTTCTAATTTATAACCATCAGAACCAAGAATATAATTATCAGTACCATCTTGGTATTCTTTGTAGTTTAAAAACATATCATCAATACTACTCATATAATTTACTTAATGCCTCCAACTCTTCTATTAACATATTTATTTTTTCGTTTGTAATACCCATTGGTCTTGTAAATGTTTCATCCATAAAAGGTACAATACTATCTTTTATAACATCACCATTCTTTAATTCTTTTAATTCATTTAATTCTGTAATTAATGTCTCTATTCCACCAACAGTATTTAAAAATTCATCATTTACATTAGTAAAATCTTCTTTGTAAAAACTTTTAAAATGCATTGTCCAGGCTCTACTTGATAAACCATACTCACCTTTTTTATTTGTAATTGTTGCTTTGATAGTTTTAATTTCTTTATTTATATCTCTCTCTGTATTAACTTCGCTAGTTACTCTTTTTGCCTCTGTCATAATATCTTGTGCAGTTGCCTCTGGATTTGCCAACATATAATCCATAAGATTATTAGATGCATTTCTAAACTGTTCAAAAGCAATCTTAGTATCTTTGTCTAGAGTAATCATTCCAGCCTCTGGGAAACCAAAAGAGTTTCTCATATACTTTTCTGCTGCTCTGTAGCTTTCGTTTTTCTTAGTTAGTAGTTTTGTTTTAAGATCTCTTTTTTGTGCTAGACTAATTGCATTATGCTTATAAGCAAAATCAATGTCGTTCATTGATAGAGTACCAGAAAATAAATTATCTGTTAAACTAGATAAAACTTCTACATCTAAGAAATCTCCATCATCTACATCTTGTTTTATATCTTCTAATAATTTTTTATATAAATCATCGTCAATACCTTTGGCCTCATCAACTAAAGCATTTGCTGTTGTGTAATCTCTATTTCTTACAGCCTCTAAGTATTTTATTTCAATATCATCTTTTTTATTTTTAACATCTATATCAAATCCTTTTTCTTCATCTTCAAAAGCCTTAATACGATTGTTCTTCCATTCTCTAACACTTGCTCTAAATTCTTTTTGTTGTTCTTCATTTAAAGAATTATACAGAGCTTGTAATCTTTGGTTGCCATTGAAGTTTCCATTTTCTACTTCTTTATTAATTTTAACAGCTCTAGATGCAGACAGTAAATTATCTGGTTTATCAACAAACTCACCAAACATAATATTTTTTTTAGTTTGTACAGTCTTAGCATCCCATGCTGCCTCCCATTTAACAAAGTCCTCTTTCTTCATTCCTTTAGATAAGAGTTGTAATTTATATTTATTTTTTAATGCTGTAAGGTGTTCATCAATAGTTATTTGTTTTGCATTTTGATTTTCATCTAAGATAGTAACAATATGACCTTTAGCCATTTCATCTGGTATTGTATCTATAAGTTCGGTCCCGTAATCTACTGTTAGTGTATCGTTAAGATTTTTATAATCTTTAATAATTTTATCAGAGTAAGATGAATAGAAACCACTAGCCTTACTAGCTAAGTCTGCTTTTACAGTTATAGCTGCCTCTGCGTCTACATCAAGAACGGCATCACTATAACCTTGTACAATAGCATTTAATTTATTTTCATATTCATCTAGAGGCATATTATTTGTATTGGCCTCAATCTTTAATGCAGCAAAATCTTTCTGTGCTTTGATAGCTATATCAGTTGAAAGAAATGTAAGTTGTGTAGCTCTTAATGCTTTGCCATAACTTGTTGTTTTATTACCACCTAATAGTATGTCTCTTTCATTTGGTGATGCATTTAAGTATTCGTCTGCACTTAATGGATTAGATGCAGCATAAGTTTTAGCCTCATCTATTTGTACCTTCTCTTCTTCTTTAGTAGCAAAGTTAACAAGACTATTAAGTTTGTTCTCCATGGTTCTAGCCATGTTGGACATCTCTTGGTATTGAGCAAAAGAAATATTTGGTATGCCAACATTTCTTACTAGACCACCAGGATATTTTTTTCTCTCTGCCATTATCCCGTACCTTTCTTATCAAAAGCACCAGTCTGCCCAAGTGTTGCCATATCTGTACCAAATCCAAATATTGCACTCATGATACCAGCTTGTTTAGCAACCTTACCAGCTTGTTTTAAATTCGTAAATTCTATGACACCTAAGTTTTGTAATATTTCTTGATTGATTGTAGCAACATTAAAATCTTCTGTTCCTTCTCTTAATGATACTACTTGAGCTGTAAGTATACTTCCTTCATCTGTCTGTATTCCACCAGCAGCACCTTTAGCTATAATAGCACCAAGAGCTTTATTAGTTTCTTCTAATACTTTTACTCCAGCCTCTTTACTTTCAATCTTTTTATCTTTGTATTGTAATAATTTTAAATCTGCTTGTGCATCGTAGTATGCCTTTTTAGCCATACCATCATAATAAGCTGCGTATGCTTTACCAGCACTTGCTACTACTGCTATTGCTGCCCATGGAAATGCCATATTATTGTCCTACACTCACTTTAAATTCTACTCCCAATAATGTAAAAAACAAAGGCTCAGATTGGGAGAATGTCATCTGTCCTTCTTTATCATATCCTAACATCGGTTTCCTTCTTTTTTTTCCAGTAAAAAAATTGCCAGATGTAAATGTAAAATCATTACCATTTAATGTTAAATTTTGCGATAGATATAAATTAGTTGTGGCCTCAATAATTCTTTTTCTTTGAGCCATAATATTTCCACTAGATAGTTTTAACTCAACTGGCATTGTCTTAATTGTAGGAGTATAATTTAATCCTATCTCAACATAAGTTGTAGGTACTGCATCTAATGTAATCTCACCAGATGAATTGACTGTCTTATCTGTTTGCATAGCATCATCAACTATAACCTTAACTGTCTTGCCTTGAAGATGACTTAATCCAGTTACAGTAGTTGTTGATGGTTTACTAGAACCAGATAATAACTTTGCACTATCTGTTGTATTGTCATCATTAAAAACTTCTACATAATATTTTGTAGCACTATTAATAGTTCTTTTTACTACAACATACATTTGATCTACATCTACAGCTACACCTTCAAATGTTCCGTCTGTTGTATGTAAACTTGGAGCAATAACATTTTGTCCTCTTAAAATAGAATAAGTAACTAAGGACCCGTCTGTATCATTCACTAATAACAATAAGTCCCCATCAGTCGTTGATGTTGCTTTTCGCAATGCCATTGACTTAGGGGACTTGAGCAAGTGAGAAGATAACAATGAAATATTGTTTGATATGTATGATAACTCTACATCACTAAATAAAAATTCTCTTAATGCTTTACCAGCTCTTTGTATAAATAAAGTTCCACTCTCAGCACCAACTGGTTTTATACCTTCTTTAGATCCTCTTCTTGTTGCACCATTAATTACAACATTAGATGGAGTAATAGGATCTAGTGTAGACTGTGGTAAAAAATATTCTGCACCTTTTGTAAAGATCTGTAAGTCTCTACCAGAGAATAAAGCTGTAATAGCATTTGTACTATCTGTTGCTATCGTAGCCTCAATAGCATCGTCATCTAATCCTTCACCTGGATTAAAATCAAAAAATCTTGCTACTCTAGATGCAAAGATTGTATTAGGTCTAGATTTAGATCCACCAAAATATAATCTACCTTCATGGAAAGTTACTGATCTAGGATAACCTTTTGTTGAGGACCAAGTATCTTCATACCCAGTTTCTAAAAACCATGATCCACTTGCAATAGCATTTGTATTAAAAAAAGGTATTTCTACTATAGCCTCTACAACAGTAGTAGAAGTTACATTAGTTATTCTTGCTCTACCTAATCCATCATTAGCCTCTACATATTGACCAACTTGACTTGAACCAGTTGTGAAAAAAGCAGATCCAGTTGTAAGTGTTATATTACCATCTACAGCAGAAGGAGTTAAAGTTGATGTTCCAGATGTTGTAGAAATAGTAAAAGCATATTGTGGTGTATGATCAAATGTTATATCTGATATTGTCCAGGAGCTGTGACTTGCACCTCTAACAATTTCTTTTGGAGCCATGTCCTCTTCTACAACAATTAAAGTATCTGCTGATTGTGCAAAATCCATGTTAGTCAATCTTGCTGCTGCAATAGTAGTTGTTAGATAATCATTACCAGATCCATTAATGTTAGTTACTAATTCTTTGTTTTTGTAAACATACATTCTGTTATTCGTAAATAACAACATATAACTTTGTGTAGTTGAATATTCAAAAGGTACTAATTTAAATCCGTCTCCAGGTGATGCACCACTTGGTATCTCATTAATAAATTGTAAACCAGGTCGTCTTTCAGCTCCACCTTGTGGTTGGATCAAAACATTTCTAGCTTGTTCTAATGCATTATAATATTGATTAATATCTATACGAGATTTTAGTAATGGATCTATCTCACCCGTTGTAAAGTTTGATTGTATCGTTATAGCTCTGCTCATTAATTTCTAACATCTGTTAATGGAAAATCAGTTATAAAATAATTTGGTTTACCTCTACCATCAACATTTGTTGCTTGACGGAAGTACCCACCCCTACCATTCTCCGTCTCGGTCCCAACAGCCACTTTTCTCCAGTAATCAGATTTAGTAATTTGATCTGTTACTGGTTCTGCCAAATGCCATGCCATCATATAAACAAGTAATTGAACAAAGTAAGAAGGCATTAATCCTTCTGTAATAACACTTGACACATAATCAACATAGATTGTTTCTTCATTAGTAGCTATTGCTGGTCCAGATGAAGTATAAAGTATTTCATAATTTTGTATTGGTAATACTCTTGTTGAGCTTGAATTATAAACTTGCAATGGTGTTGAAGATATTGCAGTTGTCGGCATAACATATTGATATGCCCATTCATTTATTGGAGTAGTAGAAGATCTTGCTAATTGAGATTTAGTTAATGCAAAAGACCATGGATACATTGACAATGTTTGTTTCTTAACTGTTTCATAAATGTTGTTACAAACAGTTGCAGCATCATTTGTAGTATCTGTAAAAGATGAAATAGTATCAGCACCTAACAAAACTAATGCTTGGTTACAGATTGTTACATTTGTATCTCCACTTGCCATAATAATCCTATAATTAAAAAGAAGGGCCCGAAGGCCCTTCCATATCTATTTATTAGTCTGCGTCTGCAACTGATAGAGCTGTTCCATCAGATACATCAACAACACCACTTGCATTTGATAATACAGTAACAAGTGTTGAAGTTGGTACAGAGCTGTCCCATACATGAATTAAATCACCAACTTTTAATACATCACTAGCATCATTGAAGTAGCCAGATGTATTAATGTCTGCGATTGCATCAGTACCAGGAGCTGTGTAACTCCACATTTGAGGAGCATTACCAGCTTTAGCTTGACCACCGATTGGTTGTAAGTTTACTTTAGTATAAGCCATAATTATTCTCCTCTATTAGCTTTCGTCACAAGTAATTTTAACGATACCTTCGTCATCAATCGCTACAGCACCAGCACTAAACATAGAGTTAACTAAGAACGAAGTTTTCTCCGGAACATAGTTGATCTCTGTTTTTTGTGCCATGTTAGTTGCCATACCTATTGCTGATCTATGGAACGCAAATGTACTTCTGTCGTTTGTTGATAATGGTAGACCACCTTCATCTCTGTCTCCGATTACATAAAATCTGAAACCTAAGAAAGTGTTGATCTCACCAGCAACCAAAGCCTTCACAGTTGCGAAGTCTCCAGAAATTGCTCTCTCATCACCTAATAAACCAGAAAGGTTATTAGCATGAACAACGATATGTCTGTCGTCAAACGGGACATTCTTTGCATCAAGAGCTTTTTTAGCAGCGATTAGCTTTCCAACATTTAAGTTAGATGCTGCTGCTGATCCAGATGTTACTACTGTTTTAGCTACAGTTGAAGGTGAAGATGCACCATTTAATCCATCAATGATTAGTTGGTCCATTCTTCTACCGATTGCTTTAGATACTACTTGAACAAGCTCTTGTCTTTCATCAAAGTTTACTTTTGCTTGATGAAAGATGTCTGAGTATTCAGCAGCATTGTAGTCTGACATAGTTGCCGTTACCTGGCTGTATGTTACATTTAACGGAGTAACATCAGTCTGTGGTATTCTAGCAGTAGCAGACCCCTTACCAAGTTTTGGAAACTTGTAAGTGTTGCCTTGTACACCTTGTCTTAGCCTTACACATCCTAAAAGTGAGCTTTCACCTTGATATGCTTGTTTTACCTCGGCATCGAACAAAGTTACAAAAGCATTGGTTATTGATTGTGCCATACTTTTTCTCCTTTGTTAACACAGTTTTACTTAACTTGCAGTTGTCGGGTAAAGCCCGGCTGACAAAAAATGGTGTAGTTGCCCACCAGCCAGAAGGCCAAAAATAATTCGGTTATCTTCAGTTATAGAAATATGATAATTTAAAAATTAAATCAAGTCTAATTTCTAATATTCATTATTAACTGTACCTGGAAATGCTTTAGCAAATGACTGTTCTACTTTTCTACGGAATGCTGGATCTGTTTTATATTTAGGATCTGATACCATTTCGTACAGTTCTTGTTTACTTATAGCACCATCTACATCTACTGGAGCAGTAGGAATAGTTTGTTCACCATAGTATTTTCTGATTTTATTTAATGCATTGATGCCGTTAGCTGTAGCAGCAAATACTTTAAATTCGTCAAAATCTTGATCTGACCAAACACCTTTGCTTACTAATCCTTTACCCCAATCAGTAATACCTTTGATAATTTGATCTGCATTAGGACCTAACTGTTGAGTTTCAGCCTCAATATCAATACTATCTTCTTGCTCTTGAGCTACAGATAATTCTTTAAATTTATTTACAAGATCATTGAATGCACCTTGTGTTGGTTTATTTTCTTGAGCCCACTCCATAAAGAATTGAGCTAACTCATCATTTTCTACATCTACATCCTCTAACACATTTAAGTCATATTCTTTAGGTGCTTTATGTTTACCCATAGAAAATTGTTTTTGTAATTCTTTGTAAGAATGATTTAGTTCTTCAGTCTTAACTCCTTTTTCTGGATCCCAAAATTTATCTTCTAAATATTCTGGTTTTTCTAAAGTAACTTTTTCTTCTTCTGCTTTTGCTTGTTCAACAGTTTTATTTTCCTCTTCAATGTGAGGTACTACTGTCTCTTCTGGATTTGGTGATTGCTCTTCCTCTTGTGGAGATACATTTGCAATCAAACCTTCATTTTCTGCGTTCATTGTTTTGCCCTCTCTATTCTAGTTTGGATTTCTCTGATGATACTGTTTTGCCCTTCTCTAGCAAATCCTAAACTCGTATCACCACCAGGAACCCAAGTTGGTTGTTTAAGTGTTTTATTTATTAGAAACTCTAAAACTTTCTTACCCTCTTCGGTTTCAAAAGTTCTAGCAAAAGATTTATTAGTTTCAAGTTCTGTATCTTTTGTTTCACTTTTAGATTTTACATCTAAAAATTCTATTCCATCCCAGCCTTGTTTCATGATGTTAATTGTTCTTCTACTGCCTCAACTGGTTCTTGTTGTGCTGGAGGTGCTGCCGGAGCTCCTCCTTGATCTGCCATGATTTGCATTGATTGTGCTTTTAACATTTCCATAGTCTGTTGTTGTATTTGTTGTTTCTCTTCTGGTGAAGTTCTAAGTTCAGAAGGTACTCCAAGTTTATCTCCCACATAAGCTGCAATAGCATCTGGTTTAACTTCTGCAACACCACCTGGACCAAGAGCATTAGCAAGTTGAAAGAATTGCATAACCTCATTTACTTCATCTAGGTTTTGTGCTTTTGCTAATGGGCTAACAGGAGTAACTTTAACCTCTAGCCCATTAACCTTCAAAGGGAGCTGGATCATTCCTTTTTGATCCATAATGAAGAGTGTTCTACGAATGATTGGAACCATCGTCTCAGTTATAAGTCTACCAAATGCAGCACCCATATTTTGAGCAAGTTCTTTCATTCTTTCTACAATCTCTGTTGCAGATCTAGCTGACATATTATCTGGTGGTAAAGTATCATCTAGTAAAGTCTTTTTAATATTCATTCTTAAATCATTGATAACAATTTGAGATACATTGAAATCTCCAGATCTAGGCAATGGAGCTAATGATGCACCTTGTGGTCCACCATTTCTTGCAACTGGAATAATAGATCCAGGTTGAATACGAATATTAGAAGGATTAATAACACCATCATCTGCTGCTGTATAAACACCAGCACAAGCTATTGATGCATTCTTTAAAAGTAATTCTAAAGTTTTATTTAAAGTTTTAATATCTGGTAATGCTGTAACTAAGGGTCCTCTTCCAAATACCTCACCTGGGATCTTCATGTATCTTGCAACAATCCATGGAGTTTGATCCATTCTTCTAAATACTAATTCCTCTTTAGATTTTTCGTGTAATATATGGTAACAAAAGTCTCCACGATCTACATCTACAATAACAGCCTCAATAAGTTCTATTTGTTCTTGTGGTTTATCATCTATTTGTCTTTGTAAAGTTTCTGAAATTTTTGCATCTGGAAACTGTCTTGTAATAGCCTCTGCTCTAACTTTGTATTTACGATAAACATTATCTACAGTTCCGTTTGGTCCTTCCTCTAATGCAACAAGGTATTGTGGTACTGGTGTAAATTTAATTGGATTAATATCATCGCCTGGTTGGATTAACATAGTAGCAGTACCAACACAGAGATCGAGTAGAAATTCACCTATAGCTAAATCAAAGTTTGATTGACGGAGGATAGTAAACATTTTATCTAAATATAGGTCGAGAGCTGATTGAACCTCTGCTCTTCTCTCTGCTGGTATTTCATTCCCAGGTTCTAGTCTGCACCATTTTTTATATGGAGGAAATAGGCCAGACTGTATTCTGTTAGCAAACCTTTGTACGGAATGAATTGCTGTACTGTCGAAGATCATGTTCATTTTGTTTTGGCCAGGAACATTTCCTTCGTAGTAACCTTCGTATAAATTTCTTTGTGGTAAAGCATATCTGTAACAATCTTCGTAGATAGTTCTCCATAACTCCTTACGAGTAAATGCTTTGTTTGATCTGTCTAATACTTGTTGTGGTTTTAAATGCATTATGTTGTAGCCTTATTGTTTGCAGCAAATTTAGCTGCTGCCTCTTTAGATCCAAAACCCCATTTCTTTAATGCAAGTTTTAATCTTGTTGGTTTACCATCTTTCATTAATGGTCCTTTAACTTTAGAGAACCTCGCTGCAAAAGATACTCTTCTGCCGTCTGTTCCTTTATTCTGTGGTCTTTTTAAATTACTTCCTTGAGTTCGTTTAAAATAGTCTCTACCTTTTTGGTTTAGACCACCACTAGGATTTTGATGTTCTTTAGAATATCCCATTAAAATATTACAGCTCCTAAAACAAAACTAATAATTAAAGATGAAATACACCACTTGTGAAGTAATGCTCTTCTCTTCCACTCTCTAGGAGTATGACCAAAGATGATCATGTTATGCCTTCTTTTTATTTTCTTTAGCTGCTGTTATGATGTCGCCTCTAGTAATTTTTTTCTTATCACCATACTTTGCTGCAAGATTTTTTTTAGCAGTAGATTTTTTTTTCATTTTCATTTTATACATTATACTAACCCTTCCCTTCTTTTTTTCTTCTTAGGAAACCCAGCTTTCATGTTTTTGTAGGCTTCGTCAGAAATAGTTGATTTAGATTTTGGATTTGACTTCCCAGCTTTTTTTTTTCGATTTATATAATAATACAAACCCTTCTTAGCTTTCTTTCCGTCTTTAGTTGTATGATATTCACTAGCCATTGTTTTCCTCCTTGTTTGGTCTGTACTTTGGATTTCTAATATATTCTTGTTCGTGATGATCCATTATGCACTCCCTAACTTAGATCCCGTATCTCTAGGATTTCTTATTGGTGAATATGAAGTTGATCCAACAGTAGAACCTCCAGCTAGTTCACCTCCAACTAATGATCCACCAACTCTTCTTTTTCTAGAAGTTCTAGTAGATCTCTTCATAGTTCTTATAACTTTCTTTGCTGCTGGTTTTGTCTCTTTAGCAACTTCAGCTCTTCTATCTTCTACTGGTGATGTTGCTGGTGGTTTACTTCCACCTCCAGAAATAATTTTAACTGGAGCCTCTATAACTTTCTTAATTACTTTTGCTGGTGATCCTCCCATTATGTCATCCTTTCATCTTCGTATGGGTTTCTTACCATACTATCTGCTGTTAATGTAGTTCCAACTCCTAATTGTGGAACAGCTCTATCTTGAGAGTATAACAATCTGCCACCAGTTCTCGATGCTCTCTTACGAGCAGCAAGTTTTCTAATTTCTTTTTTTTCTTTAGCATCTGCCCTTTGTTCCCTCTCATCAAGCAGTTTATTTGTTTCTGCCATTTGAGGTGGTGGAGTATACTTTGGTGTCTTAAATAAACTTCCCATATTACCTCTCGAATATCCTACTATACATTATCATATCGTTTTTATTAAAGGAATATTTTTTTAATACTCCTTCCCTAGAGAAATATATTTTTTCTATCCATTTGATAGCCCGAACATTTCGAGCACTTACTGTTACATGAAGTCTATGCAAGTTTAACTCTTCAGCACAAAGCTCCATAAATTTTTTAGCTCCTTTATGAAATTTTAACTTATGTTTAAATATTAGTTTCATATCTGGTATCAACCATAGCTCTGCAACTCCAGGCCATTGTGGGACCAAACCAAAACAAACTATAGGCTTACCTTGATCTAAGACTGTATAACCATAACCTTGTTTAGTAGCATTATCTAAATACTCTAGATAACCAGGTATCTGTTTCATGTGATCGTAATCATCTTGATGTAGGTCCATCAAGTTTAGTAGATAAGATTTAAAAGGTAATACTGTTAATGGATCGTCTTTGCCCTGGATACCAAATATACTCTCAAGTGTCGCTAAGTTCATAGGTCATCCTAAATTTATCAGAAATTTTTATTTCTTGCATTTCTTTTTCTGTAGCCTCTACTTCTACTTCGATACCTAGCTCAACATCAAACTTAGACCAGATCTTGACTTTCCATTTTTTCTTCATGCAAAAATATCAAAATCTGTATTTGCTGTAGCTTGTCTGAATTTAGGATTAGATCCTCTAGTTAGAGCTCTGTGTTCACCACCACCTAATAATAAATACATATAAGCATCACCGACATGGGAATGTTCATTCTTATTAGGTTGATCTCTAAATCTTTCTTGCCCGGTTACTTGTACTCTTTTGAAATGATAACCACCACTCAATGCTTTACGAAGTCTCTTACATTTTTTGTCAATCAATAATCCTGGCTTACCATCTATCAATCTATTCATAGGCATTGCACCGGCCTCTCGTCTTACTTTAAAATCATTCGTTGCAGTTGGTCTAGCAGTCAATCCAATAGATCTTAAATGATCAAATGCAGTTACTTCATAAATCTCATCTCTCTTTTGTCCAGCCGGGTCTCCCCAAACTAAAACATCAAACTTTGGAAATCGACTTGCGAGTTCTGATTTTAACATGGTCCCAAATCTTTCAAGACCCATATCAAAAGTTACAAGCTCATGTAAGATAACCCATCTGCCATTAGTCAATCTTTGACCAAAGATAGCTGCTGGAGTTAAACCAAAGTCAACACCAACTTGAATTGGTACAGATGGATCTGGCTCTATAACATCCGTTGACATAATGTTATCATCGTACTCTGTAATAACAGCTTTGCCTTCTTGAACATAAGTATATAAACCTTGAGCATAACATCTAATCCAATCTATATTCTTTCCGAGTAGTGTTTGTTCGTAGTATCCGTTAGGTAAATTTTTTTTATTTTCTGCTTTAGGATTTGCCATCCACCACTTATTGGCTGACATAATAAAACCATTGGCCTCTGGATTATCTGGTAAATTATCTTTAGTGTATTCAATAACTGCACCTGGCTGCTTATAAAACTTCCAGGCATACTGGCCAGACATCTTTTCTTTTTCAGATAATCTATACCACCAATGATCGTCATCCATTGGGTTCGTATCCATAATAATTCCTCTCCAGGGTTTTGCTCCACCATCTGCTAATGTAGGATACCTTCCAACTCTGTGTGTTAATCCATCTATAACAGCTTTAGGTAATTCTCTTGCCTCGTTAACCCATGCACCAGTCAACTCCATTGATAATAACTTCCTAACATCTTTAGGTTGATCAAGAGCTAAGAAGATAACTTCACAATCTATTCCTGGAGCTCCGTCTCTCGGTGGTAATTTTATATGATGCGTTAATGGTGGGCTCCATCGAAATGGTCCCCAAATGTTTTCTGGAAATAATTCTTGCCATGTTTTTATAGTAGTTGTCCTCAGTTCCGGATAAGAATTACGCACTACTACAAATCTAGAATACTTGATCCCATCACGAGGACTTTGTACCTGGCTCACAGCTTTGAGCATAATCTCTGCTGCACAAGCATACGATTTACCGGATCCAACTGGACCCATCAAACCTCTTACAAAACTTTTATCTTTTAGAAACTTCCATACAGTAGGTGATGTAGAGAAATCTAAATTAAGATTAGTTATTGCATTACTCATTGTTCTAATCTTTCAAGCATAGATTTGATTGTTGTATCATCTTCCGATTTTTTTTTAAATACAATATCTCTCCAATCGGCAAGTGTTCGACCAGCTAAATCAGCACATTGCCTATCACTTAGTTGTTTCTTTAACATCACCACTTGGATCCTCTCCACTTCGCTGTGGTTCAATTTTCTCTTCATCTATTTCTCCATCAATTATTTTAGGTTCGGGTCCATGCATTACAATCCCAACTACAGATGGTCGTTCTACATCTTCCTGGCTTTCTAATAAACCAGATGCTTTAGCTAAAGTTCTTAATACAGAAACTTTATCATGCAGTTCTACTTCCAACTGAGGCCCGGCTTTTGTCGGGATCATTTTTATTTTTTTAATAGCTTTGATTGCTGCTTTAGGTATATTTTTAGGATCTTTTACAGTTACATTACCCTGGTCATCCCACCAAACAATATCGGCAATATTAGCCGTTGCTATATCAATAAGTTCTTGAGCAACATTTTCTTTGTTATGCTCGATCACTTCGGATTTCTTTAACCTTCTCTGAACCACTCGGATACCACCGAAACGATCCAGAGGAGGCTTAACGATCCTTTTTTTAGAAGGGGATTTCGTCATCTTTTAGTTCAGTCTTTTCTGCTGCTGATTGCTGGTGTTGAGGTATATTCCCTTTGCTAGAATTATCATTCTCAAACACTCTGAAAAAGATAACTGCATCTCCCTTGTTATATTCTTTAGATGGATCTAAATTATAGATCTTAATATCTAAAGCTCCAGGGACATCAGTTCTTTCCCCAGTCTCTTTATTGTAATTAGAACCTTTCCAAGTTTCGATAATATACTTTCCTTCTGATAAGGTAGTAGTTCTCATTAGCTTGAAGGTTCGGTTGCTGTGTGTCGGTCCGTTAGACATATATTTCCTTTCTGTTATGTTTCCGATTTGTTTTGTTATAAACCATTAATAAAAATTCTGCAAAAAAATTGTGAGGATCCCCCCTATATAGTATTACGCACCGGGGGGGCAAGGGTGTCGCTTTTTAAAATGTTCCATCTTTGTTCCTTTCTGCTAGTTTATAAAGTGTAAAGGTTCGTTTACTATTTATAATTTCTTATACTCTTCGACCTTGCAATCTTCTTGACTATTCTCTGTATCATTTCCTTATTATCTTTTGGTTTATCTTGCTTAAAGAATACATATTCAAAGAATTTAATAGTCTTTACACTATCCCTCTTATTAGCTCTTCTCCAAGTTAGGACTTCCCTTATTCTTTTTACAGCATAATCTTCAGTCAGTCCCTTATCTTTTATCCAGGAACAGAGTAAGTCAAGCTGCCCTTGATCGTACTGGATGTGTTGACCGAATATCTCTTCGGTTAGTTTCTTAAACTTATTTAATATAGATTTACCTATAGGGTATATATCATTGTTAAGTTTGTTGTTATGTATCGTCTCTGAATGAATATCTACATATTCCTTGTAGTGAATATCTTCCTTATCTCCCCCTTTTACAGTAGGCTTTTCCTCTGTCTTTGTATTCCTTCTGAGTGAATACTTAGTCTTACCATTCATCTTAGGTCCTTTAGGTATTTCTGGTTTCTCTTCGTAAGATCTATCTTGGTCTGTAGCTATGGCAGCAGCATCTTCCTCGCTTACTTCCGGGTCGAATACCATGTAGTATTTGTTGCCCTTCAGTCCAGGATGTTTCTTAGCATATTTAATATAACCCATATCAATTAGTTTTTTAATATGTTTCGATACAGTAGACTGAGATTTAATACCTAAGACTTTAGCAATCGTTATTTGGTTCGGCCAACAGACACCTTGCCTTGAGGTATAATTACCTAAAGCACAGAGTACCATGAAGGTTCTCGGATACTTCTTAAATCGTACATCAGCCACAGCTCGTTGTGGTATTACGCAGAAGTGTCCAGGTGTTCTGCCAGTTCCGTAATCAGCTTTTTTTGTCATTCATTATCGGGTTGTGCCTCGGCCTTCAGTTTACTTTCAAGCTCACTAAAATCAGACCACAGCTCTAAACCTTTATTGGTTCTTATATCCCAACAATTACTTTTGTATCGTTTTAGTTTGATGTGATGAATGACTGTAGTGTGATCTCTATTACCACACATTCGACCAATAGCTGGTTGTGATGCAGTTGTCAGTTCATGACATAAATTAATATAGCATGATCTAATCTCTACAAGTTCTGCAAGTCGTCTTGGTCCTAAGATCTCGTCAACACTAACTTGGTAATGTTTAGCAACGGCCTCCAAGATGTCTTGCATCCATACTCTTTTAGGTCTTTGTTTCTGTGAATTGTATTGCACGACTTGGTGTCGCTTGAGCCTTCTTAACTCATCCTTCATTTTGAATATCATGCCCTCAAGCATATCAATTCTCTTTTGTGTCTGAGTATTTTCTTTAACAAGGCTAACAGTCTGTTGTGATGGATTTTTATTTACAACATACTCGAAACCCTTTGGAGGTTTCATTACATTATTTGGGATCTTTGTCGTCATCGTAATGTTTCTTTCTTTTGTTTTTAAATTTTATAACTCGACCAGGATTTAACAGATCCTCTAATTCATCATCTGTAAGTTCTCTGTTCGGGTCCTTGTTATGTTTCTTAATTAAATCAGTTAATGTTTTTAAAAGGTATTCAATAAACCAATGAGCCTTCGCAACATCAGTTCTCGCACCTTCGAGTGTTGGAACCTTGATACCCATTCTCGCAATGTATTTCATGATCGTACCTTTTAGGTAACCAATAAACTCTGCGTCTGTTAACTGTGATTTAATTGCCTCGATTGTTTCGATTGTTTTGTTTTTATAATGTGGTGGATTGATTTCATCTTTTGCCATTGGACACCATACCTCTCGCTGCGTTTACCATTTTATCTAATCTATCTTGCCTAACTTTAGGCCTAATAGCTAATCCCATCTCAAGCATATCAGATACAAGTGTAGCCATTGGTATTCGTTCTATTTTGGCTTGTTCTTGGAGTTTATCTTTTAGCTTGATGGAGATTTTCATATAAAAAGCAGTAAGTTTATCTTGTTTTGCCATTTTTATTCTCCTTTTTTTTGTAAAATATATATTGACGATATACTAAAAATATCTATATTAGTAAGTGCACAATATGAGAACAATAAAAACGAAACATAAATAGGAGGTTAACATGAGTGCATTAAAACAATATGGTGAGTATATCAAAAGCAAAGATTATACTCCAAAACAAGCTGCTCAATCATTTGTAATGGATGAAATAAAAGGTTGGGTAGAAGAGTTCAAAGATCAATTAGATAATGCAAGTGAAAAAAGATTTGTAGTTGCTCTTGCTAAATTACACAATGAGATCTCAGATAGTTTTAACAAGTCTGGAGATAGCACACCAATAGAGGTTGATGAAATTAAATCAACAAAGGTGGGTAGATAATGAAAAAGAAAAAATACTACGAGTTTAAAAATACATTAATGAGCTGTAAAGATTTTACTCACAAAAAAATCAATATTTATATCGAGCCTAAAGCATACAATAAAGTTCGTAAAATGCTTAATGCTTTAGAAGATAAATTAATTGATAAAAGTAAAATCAAACAAGGTAAAAAATCACCAGTAGTAATTAGTGAATGCTTTGAAGGTAAATGGAAAGTTGCTGGTCCTATCAATACACCACAAACTCATAACTTAATTGTTGGTGGTTTAGTTTCTAAAGATTATGAAAATAGTTGGAAGAAACAATTTAGATCTATGAGCAATGTTGATCTTTTAAATATTAAAATCAATCACAAAGAAGATATGGTTTTTAATAGAGATCAAAACGAATGGCATTACACAACAAAAGAATATGAGTATGCAGATCAGTTATTAAAACAAAGGAGAGCAAAATGAATATAGTTGCTTTAGTTAGAGTTAGTACAGACAAGCAAGATGTAAACAATCAAAAGTTTGCTATCGAAAAAAAATACAACAATGCATCAATCACCTGGTTCGAGGAGCCAGGTGTTTCTGGTGCTAAGAAGTTCCAGAACAGACCGGTCCTTCAAGATGCAATCAGAGCTGCTAAAAAACAAAGATGTCCATTGGTTGTTTATTCTTTGTCTAGACTTGGTCGTACATATGAAGTTGGTCAGTTCTTAGAGACAACTAATATTACAGTTGATGTATTGGATACTCCAAACTTAGATGATGCAATCGCTGGGTTCCATGTTGCAATCAATAGATTAGAAAGAATTAATATCTCTAATCGTACTAAGGCTGCGTTAGCTAGATTAAAAGCAGAAGGTAAGTTGTTAGGCAATCGTACTAACTTAGATGTAGTTAGAGTGAGAGGCCATAAAACTTCTAAGGCTAATGCAGATCAATACGCAAAAAATATTTCAGAAATTATTTCTGGCATCAAAGCTACTGGCATAAATACATTGGCTGGTTTAGCTAATGCCTTGAATGATCGTGGGGTAAAGACTTACCAGGACAAAGTTTGGTATCCTACAACAGTAAAAAATGTCCTTGAAAGGTGTTGATTATGAACAAAATGTGGTCTAAATATATAAGCAAGATGAACATTGTAGAAACAATAAAGTCTATAGCTGAAGGCATCGCATTCATTTTAATTTTAGTCATGATGTATTTTATGGTTATGGTTGGATGTGCAATGCTTGATAGATGTTACAACTATTATGTACCGGGAGTGTTGTCATGAAAGATAGTGGTAGAAAAACATCATACAAAAATAAAGAATTAGGTGCGAGTGTAATAGGTTCTATTATACCTGGCATAAAAGGTTTCAAAACCCCAAACGAGGTTTTGGAAGATGCTCTAAATGAGTATCAAGGAAAGGAGGCTAACAATGACTTAGCTAACAATCCGAAGGTTAAAGCTGGACAAGCTCTAGAACCAGCTATAACTAAAATGTTTGTCGATGAGTTAAGCAATCAGATAAAAGAGCAGAAGGCACAATTCAAAATCTCAGTCCCTGGGAGTGCCAACTTATACTCATTAGACAATGGTAAACTCGGCAGCTCTCTAGATAATCTGTTGACTATTAACAGAGGTAAACTTGAGGTTACAGATCACAACAATACTACACAAGTCTTAGATAAAAGTGGTCCAGTTGAAATCAAGAATTACTCTGGATCTGCCGAGGATCCAATCAATCCGTTATACCTTTATCAATTACAACAGCAGATGCTTTGTACCGGGTCTACTTGGGGTATCTTAGTTAGACTTGTTAAAGGTTGGGACCTTCAATGGTTTGTGTACCAAAGAAATACTCAGATGATAACTGATATTATAAATGCTGGTACAGACTTTTGGAATAGGTTCGATGGTATACTTCAAGGCAATGACTATTGGTATCCACCAGAGACTACAGAAGAGGCATCAAAGATCTACAAAGGTAGTGGAGATATTGAGCCCGTAGTATTGGATGGCAATAATGAATTAGGTGGATTGATCGAAGAGTTTATGACATCTAACAAAGCTGAGAAGGATGCTAAAGCTGCTAAAGATGAGGCATCAAAAGCTATTAAAACAATCATGAAAAACTATGAAGTAATTTCATACAATGGTTTTGTAGTTAGTCATAAAACAATGACTAGAAAAAAAACTAAGATGGTTGAAGTAGTAGGTGCTGACCCTATCGTTACAAGGAGGTTCAGCATAAAGGATGGCCGATGATTATAAATTCCAATGGTTCAATGCTTATATTACAGCTCGTAAATACACAGCTAAAATGTTGCGTGAAAAAATTTATGCAAAGACTGGATATGATATTGAGCAAGAGTTTTTGGAAGAGATCATTGAAGTTATGGGTCAAACAGCAGTCGAGTTCTTACGGCTGCAACAACAAGTGTTCACAATAAATGTAATTAAGGAGGAAATGAATGAACCAAGAGAACAAGAAAGAAAAGACGAAGATGACGATGACGAACCAACACAGCACTAAAAATGTTATTGAGGCTCTGTCATTGTTTCAGAGTGAGGCTAATGCTGCCGTTAAATCTAACAAGAACCCTTTTTTTAAATCAACTTATGCATCACTAGAAGATGTAATAGCTGCTGCGAATGAAGGTGCTAAGTATGGATTAGCATTTACACAAGTATTAGATTTTGAAAAACCAGAAGGATCAGATCCAATTATGTATCTTAAAACTTCTTTACTTCATAAAACAAGTGATACAGCAATCACATCTAGATACTTAGTGGTCCCTAAAAATTCTAGATACGATGACAGCCANGCTCTAGGATCTGCNATAACTTATGCTAAGAGATATTCTCTCCAGGCTATCTATGGTTTACCTAGTGAGGATGATGATGGCAATGCTAATACTCATAATGAAAAAGTAAATGCAGATCAAAAAAGAAAGATGACTGTATGGGTTAACTCTATCAAGCAATCAGTAAAAGCTACAATGGACAATCCAGAGATGACTAAAGCAGAAAAAATACATGATCTGTTTATGTTAAAAAAAGAGAATGCTGGATCTTTTGATAAGCTATTGAAGTTAGATAAAGGACAATGGGATATGTTAATGAAACATATTATTGATCAAGAAAAGATTTTAGGAGGCAATAATGAGCAATCTAATGCTGACTAAAAAACAGTTGAAACTTTTTGATTTTATAAAAGATCATATAAAGCAAGAGAGAGTACCACCAACTGTAAGAGAGATAGCCAGGCACATGAAGTGTGTACACAGTAATGTACATAGAATGTTAAGACTGCTGGATCGTGATGGCTATATAAAAATATATCCAGCAAGACCAAGAGGAATAGAGGTATTGAAAGATGGCTAAAGTTTTTAAATCTCGTTTCAGTAAATGGTTTATCAAAGAGCTAGTAAAAGCATTTGATGGGGAGCATGATGTTGTTGTTATAACATTTGATCAACACGATAGTGAAGGTCATCCTCATCAAAAGTTTTACTCAGCAGATGATATTGATTTAGAAGTAATGCATAAGACAGCTACAATTAATATCAGACCTTACGAGGAATACTGGATGGAGAAACACAAAGACAAGATAGAAAAAGAGCTGTTGAAAAAACCGGAAGAAAATTCTACCGGCAACTAATGAAACTCTTTGTAATAGTTTTGTATCTAAAATTAGGTACACAATTATTTATGCATCCAGTCCAGGTTACAGAGCAGCAATGCGAGGACCCGTATGAGACTAAGCTATTGGAGCACCGAGTAATTAAGGATGGATCAACAGAGCTAGATAGATTTTTTTATCATGGATATATGGTTGTCGGTAGCTATTGTGCTGGTTTATTAGGTGCAATAGAGAACAAATAAAACACTTTATCGTTAAAGCTAATATAAGAGCCGTACAGAGCCTTCTTTTATTTCATGACAGATGTATCGGATTAACCTTTAAGCATGGCTCTATGAGCCTCTCTGATGGCTTTTTGGCTGGGTTTATCGAACACTTCTATAGGATATACATTTCTGTCTCCATATCCTGGATCTGGGTCCATGGAGTAGGATGAGAAGGTTCTAACATACTCTCTTCCTCCCTCTTCAAAGATGTCATACAGATATGCCTCAGTAATTATATTAGCACATTTAAGTTTATCAAATTCTGTATTGCCTTCTAATGTAGATGTACCTACAATATCAACCCACCTAATTTTTAGAAAAAAATATTTTTGATTATCTATAGTAACTGATTTCATTTCTTTTTCTTTTTCTTTTTCTCGTCTGGCCATTCGATAAATACTTCATCAATCCATGCAGCATACTTATCCAACATACCAAAAAACCAGTAAAAAAATTTATCAATCACCTTCCTTGTCCTCTACTTTTCTTTCTTGTATATTTTTTGTTTGGTGATTTTGTATGACGGCCTGGCCTCTTCTTAGGTTTCTCTCTTGGTACGAAGTCTGTAAACTTTTGTTTGGCCATTACACAATATCACGATCCCATCTGCCATCTCTGTTAAGTCTCATTGGAAATAACTTTGGCTGTCCATCTATAATCGCACCAGTACCAATTATAAATCTCATTTTAAAATTACGAGCATACTCAAAGGCGAGTGAACTTTGTTTCGTCATGCATCCACATTGCATGGACCACACTAATCTATCTGGATTAGAAAAATATTGGATGTTAAACTTTGAGTGGAAGTGTCCTTGGATTACATTCTTTCCATATTGCATTGCAAGTTTGATACCATCTGCTGCCATTCCATGCGTAGCAAATACTTCGGACCCATCTGATAATTTAAAATTAATATCGTCTACCCATTTCCATCCTTTACCTACTTCTAAAAAATCATTGTAGTTTCTTAGATAAGCTCTTGGCATCCCATGTTTCAATGCTCGTCTGTATATCAATGATGAATGATTAGAGTGTAGTAATGTCATCTCTGGAAATATTTTTTCTAACTCATGCAGCTCTGTCTTAGCAAGACTAAGCTCATCACCAGCAGAAGGAAGATCTGGATTTGTCTCATGAAAAGATAGTGCGTGGGCATCTGCCTCATCACCCAGGTTGAGTACAAATTGAGGTTTTATTTTTTTCTTTAATGCTCTTAGAAAATCAAATGCATCGGGATGCTGCCAGGGACAATGTAAGTCGCTGATAATTAAAACTCTGTCGTAGCCTTTAGCCATAAAATTCTTCTTGGACCCATTGTGCTACATCGAACCCTGGACAATTAGGTTTAGCTGGTTCAACATCACAATGACCAATAATTTTCAAATCATCTCCATACATATCTTTAGTTGTATTAATTAAATTATGCAAGGTTATAAATTGTTGCTCTGTAAAGTTGTCTCCTCTACCGACAAGGCATACACCAATCGAGTTTCCATTAACTGCAACTGCATGAGCTCCTTGCATTTCTATTGGTCGACCAGCCTCAAGTTTTCCAGATCGAGTTATGACCCAATGGTATCCGATGTCATCCCAATTTCTTGGAGCCTCTGTATGCCATTGTCTAATTTTGTCTGCACCTATATCCATGTCTGCTGGAGTATCAGCACAATGTATTACTAATGTATCAGTTGTTTTTCTTTTTATCATTTTCATCCTCTATTATTTTTTCTATATGTTTATATCCTTCACTATCTACAGAGATCTCTGCCTCTACAGTATCACAAGAATATTGTACTGAGGTTGACTGATGATTTCTCTCAGCGATCCTCTTACCCTTCAAGCATTCTGACATCTTATCTTTAATACGATGTTCATGCAGCTCACCATTTAAAAACATACAAAGGGCTACTACAGTCTCTATCATTGTCCACTCCCATTTGTATATTTAATTTCTCTATTACTATCTTTCAACTTTTCTACATCAACTAATAGTTTCTCTACTTGTTTCTGTAAAAATTCTATATTAACTTTGTTAGTCATATTCATTTCTTGAGTAGCTTGTAACTTCTCTACTTGTTTATATAGATCTTCGATCAACATGAATTGCTCACTATCGGCTGGTAGTGAACCCATTAATCCTCTAGGCCATTTAATTCTAAACTCTGTATTCTTTTCTAGATCAGCCTCCATAAGTTGTAGCCTGGTGCTATGTTTATTTTGAGTTTCTATAATCTGGAAATAACTCATCGTGCCAATAGCTACGATAGCCAACAATGACAAAACTGTTTTCATTGGCATTGACACTTGAGTTTTATCCGGATCTATTTTCATATTACTTCTTGTCTATCTTTTTTAGTTTGTCGAAAGATCTTGCACCAGTCATACCAAGCAATGCAAATAGTACAGTCATTAGAGTTGAGCTGTCCAGGGTAGGTAGATCTATTGTTATACCTTTCATAGCACAGTACCAGTTAGTTATTGGTATTACTAAGAATTGAAATGCAAATGCTAATACACATACCCAGGCAAGTGATGGCCTCCATAATCTTTGGACCCATGACAATGCTCCAGTAGCTTTAGCATCAGCTCTGTTTATCTTAGCTTGTTCCTTGTCTACATCGACAAGAGCTTTCATTAATTCTTTTTCTATATCTGCTTTTTGTTTTGCGATTTTGTTTTTGTCTGGCACCAGGTCAACTGCTTTGTTTATGATTGGCAGCAATGCCGATAGTCCTTGTATCATATACTCTGTCCTTTCAATTTAATTAAATCATAATTAACACAATGAAACTTTACACCTTGTCCATCGTATTTATTTATTTCGTCTTTTAGATCTTCTACTACTTTGTAAGAAAATTTATTGCAAGATTGGTATGTAGGAAATTTAATATCACTAGCAATCCTTACACACTTTAAACTACTGGGATCAGTAGTGTGTGTGAACAGGCATAAGGTTCCAACTAGCATCCAATACATTATATAATCTTTCCAATTTTTAACCCTCCAAGGATAATTGAAATCAGACCTCCTACATAGAAGATCACTTTCAGACCACCACGACCCATGGCCACCTGGTCCTTCAGTTGTGCAATGTCTTTTGTATTTTGTTCTACATCTTTGTGGATGTGATCTAATTTTTCATTGATATGTTTTAAGGTTATACTCTGTACTGTTGTTTTTTTTCTAGGCATTAGTAAACCAATACAATTCTTCCATTACCACCATTGGTATTTCTTGCACCACCAACAGCAATACCACTAGCATAATATGTACTTGAAGTTTCTGGAGCATTAGCAGAACTTGCACCAGAGCCTTGTGTTCCATTTGTACCTGCAACACTTGAAGTTACAGAAGATTTGGCATATCCAGAGCCACCTCCTCCACCTCCGGCATATCCATTGGTTCCACCACCACCACCATAGTAACCAGAACCTCCTGCTCCACCCATCCAAGCTCCATCACCTGCATCAGAATAAACACGACCACCTTGTGCAAAAGCAGCAGATTGTAGTGTTCCTCCACTTACTTGTCTTGAACCATTACCACCAGTTAAAGCAGAACCTGCTGTTGGATTAACACCAACATAAGAATTTATAGCACTAGAAGAATTACCTGCTGCACCACCTGCTGATGTAGTTCCTCCACTACCTTCAGTTTTTTCATTCAATCTAGTATCTCTTGTTCCATCATTACCAGAAGAATTAGCACCACCACCATAGCCTCCTGGACCAGATCCAGAACCAACAGCACCAGAACCACCACCTCCAGAACCTGCAATTAAAATACTATCGCCATGATTAATTGTACTAGCATCAAATATTCCACTTAATCCACCACCAGAACCAGGTTGCATACTAGATGAACCACCACCAAATCCACCTTGTCCTACAACTAAGTATAAGTACGATAAACTAGAAACATCAATAACTGCTTTGGAATATCCACCAGAGCCACCAGAAACTCCTTCTGAGTTTCCTCCTCCTCCACCACCTGCACCCCATACATAAGCTGTAACTGAAGTAAGACCAGTAGGTTTTGTCCAAGTTTGAGTAGAACCAGTATAAGAAAATGCTCTAGCACCCGAACCTGCATTAGTTATTGAAAATGCTCTGTCAGCAGTTTTAGAATTTGCTGTTGCTCTTAATGTAAAGTTAGTTGTTGTAGAAGATGCTACTGCACCTAATGTTCCAGTAATTGCACCAGTTGATGAGTTTAAAGAAAGTCCACTTGGTAAAGAACCAGTTTGAACAGAGTAAGTTATTGTATCGCCTTCGGCATCTGTTGCTGTAGCTGAAACATTAACTGTGTCATAATTATTAAATGAACCTAAAGAACCACTTGCTGTACTCCAAGTAGGAGATGTATCAACATTTACTTGATCAGCTAAAGTTGCTGCTAAACCAGATACATTTGTAACTTTAATATCGTATGGTTCTAAAGAATTAGAAAAATCACTTTCTGTAAATGTTGCTGTTATTTGTGTTGCACTATTAACAACTACTGTAGTTGGTGTGACTTCAGTTGCGTTATTAGCAATAGCTTTTACTGTAGCACCAGACGCAAAATTAGAACCTGTTATTACAATATCTTGCGTACCTCCACCTGCACTATCAATTTCAGTAGGTGATACAGAACTAATTGTTGGTGGACTATCAATACTTTTAAAGTTTGTTCCATCATAGTATTCAGCTAATCCAGTTGTAGAATTAAATCTAATTTGTCCAGTCGTGCTGCCTCGTTGAGCAGTAGTACCACTCGCAACTTTCGTACCTTCAGTACCAGTATCAGTTATGTTTTCAAATTTAAAATCTGCTATGTCTCTTGCTTTTGTCATATTACCTCGCTGTACATGGTATGTTGTTTGAACCTACTAATGATTGACCAAATGCTATGTAGATAAAACTATCTGCATCAGCATTTACATTTCCACCAGTTGCTTTAATTTTAAAACCATTTGAAAGAGTATCTATTTCTCTTGTTGATGAAGATAATTCAGCAGAATTTTCATTGGGATATAAAACTTGGTCATTAGGATTTGCATTAGGCACATCTGACCTTTTATCATCATACATTACCCAAGCTCCTCCACCATTAGATTTTTTAATAATAAGAAACGAAGGTTTAAATCCTGTATAAACAAATGGTCCATCACTAGAACCATTACCAGTATAAGAACCAAACTTGCTGTAACCAGTTTTTTCTGCGAAGCAGTAAGCTATAAATTCGTCATTATTTTTATTAACATCATCACCTGCATGAATAGTAAAAACACTTGATGTTGGGTCTGTACTGTTAAACATACCATTATCAGTTGCTTGTGCGTCTGTTGTGTTTAAATGTAAGTGTACAGATGCACCAATAGATTTATGATATACAACCCAATTTGCTGTACCAGAAACTCCAGTACCTAGTCTTTTTATAATTATCATTTTTGGAGCAACACCTAAACCATGACCAACAGTTTGATTGTTGTTATTGTTACCAGTATATTTTACAATACTGAAACCTGCTGTTGTGTTTGCTGAAACAGTTGATGTTATATTTCCATCTGTATTAGATGAACCTGCACCATTTGCTTTCCAGTTCCAAGCAACTAAATCTTCTCCACTACCATTTACACCACCATCTGTTCCAACAGTAAAACCATCAGTTCCAAAAGCTGTTAAAGTATTTGAATCTGTGCTTTCTGCTCCAGTAGTATTTGTTTTAAGAACTTTTGTTACACCTCTTACTGCATCAAATGTTTTATGGTCATCAGTTTGGTCTCTATTCTTTATCCAAGTCCAATCTGGCTGAAATCCAACTCCAGTAACAGCATTAGAACTTCCTGTTCCTGTATAAAGTTTAGTATTAAAATTATCTGTAGATTTATTAATTGTAGTATATGCCATATTATTCGTTTAATCCTTTTGTTGATAAAGCTGTGTAGCCAGTTGGTACATCATATTCAAATATTCCTATTCCACTTGCGTTAGTTCCTGCACTAGATACTGCATTTGCACCAAAGTAACCATTGCCGAAATTAATTTGAAATTGACCTGCATTGTAATTACTAAAAGCAGGAAATAAAACATCATCAGTTGGTAAGTTAGTATAAACTGCATTAGTTCCATTTGCAGGGTCACCACTATTTACCCAAGTTCCATTTACACCCCACCAAATTTTTCCTGCATCTGCATCTACAGCTACTTGTAAAATATCGTTTGCTGATGTTGTTTGATAAACTGAACCTAAAGTATTATTATGAAATGATTTACCATTATCTTGATTGCTTTGCATAAAATAACCCCAACTACCATCATTAGTTCCAACATTATAACCATCATTACCAGATGAAGCCATTCTAGCTTGTCTTAAAACTCCAACTAGTTGAGTATAACTTTGTTGATTTGAATTTTTTACTTCCCAATAATATTTACCACCTTGAAAACCTAAAGTTCCTATAGCTGATGCTTGGTCGCTTTGTCTTAAAACTGTATTTCCATAACCTAATGAAGCAATATCTGATGGTACTAAAGGATTTATTGTGCAAAAAACATTGCTTGGACAATCTTCAGTATTTGTAAGTGTACCACCTGCAACTGTAAAGTTATTACTGTTACCAGATTGGTCTGTTACTGAATTACCATCTTTTAAAATAAAGAAACCATTAGTTCCATAAGTTACTGATACTTCAGTTTTAATTTTCCATTCTCCAGTTGTTGAATCTGTTTCTCCAAAACTAGATGCTGTTAATTGTGCACCATCTACAAAATGAATATGGGACATTGAACCATTAAAATAACCAGTATCATTTCTTCCAATTTGATGTACTGAACCAGAATTATATTCCCAAGTTTGATTTTGACCAGTATTATTTCTTACTTCGTAAGATGTAATAAGTTCTCCATTTACATATAATTTAAATCTATCAGTATCAGTTGATTGTGTTGTATCAATTGCCATAACAATATGATACCAAGCATTAGTATCTCTATATCTTGCATTTGTTCTGTATCTACCTGCATAAGAGCTATTAAAATAATTCCAAACTTCTATTTTGTCATTACTATCAAAATAAAATGCACTAGCATAAGCACCACCACCACCAACACCTAATAAGTATTGTGTAGAGCCTAATCCTGACCTTTTAACCCAACAAGAAAAAGTAAATGTTCTTTGATTGGAATTAGTTAAAGTTCTTGTTAAATATGTACTAGCCATTAGTTAAATTGTCCTCCACCTGTTGCACCGAAGCTAGAAGTCAGACTAAAGTTTCTATCTGCTGTTTGACCTTCGGCATCAGTTATTCTGATTGTAAAATTGTAAGTAGTCGGTGTTGTTGAACTACCCCCAAAGTCAGTAGTTGTTATCACACCAGTAGATGAATTTAAAGAACAATTTGCTTGTGATGCGTTAGTTAATACTGAAGTTGTTTCACTAAAAGTTATCGCACTATCTGAACTACCTGCAATCGTTGCAACTGTTCCAGAAAAATTACCTGCAATAGTTCCAAGTGAACCTGCTGAAGTCGTGAATGATGGAGCAGTAGATGCAGTAATAATATTATTTGTACTTCTACCTGCGTTACCATCTGGATTTTCTATTCTTACATAGTAGTTACCAGAAGCTAAAGTTACATTAACTGATAAAGATGTTGAACTTGTAAATGAAACTGTATTTGCAATCGTAACTGAGCCATCAGTTTTAATAAATTCTACTATTGGTATTGATACAAAGTTTGTTCCTGTAATAGTAATTGTTGTAGCAGTAGCAGGAGCAATAGTTTGTGATACATTAGCTACTGTAGGTTTAGTCTCTGTTGCATCAATCCAAGTTAATTGATTTGTATTAGAACCTGCTGTAGCAAGGACCTGTCCATTTGATCCAACTGAAGTTGGTAATATTAAAGTATATGATTGACCTGCACTATGAGCTGGAGATTGAATTTTTACACCATGAGAATTTTGGCTACAATTTAAAGTTATGAAACCATCTTGTGAAGAGCCATCACCTGCTGCGATTAAATTTGTTTGAGATATTGTACTTGGTAATCTTGCATTGTTTACTGTACCCGATGTTATATTAGTTGCACTAAATGATGCTAAATTAAATGTACCAAAAGAAACTACATTTAAAATATCACCAGCAGCAGCTCCAGAATTTAGTGTGATTGTAGAACCATCAGTTGCTGTAAAGTCATTAGATGAACCATTAACAAGACGAACACCATTAAGATACACATCCAAAAATAACGGATCATAAACTAAAGTTACATTATCATCATCACTTCCACTAAATACTGTTTGACCTGCTGTAGCTGTAAATTTATTTCTTTGTGATGTTCCGTTAACACTAGATCCAGCATTTTGCCAACCAGATGAACCATAAACTTTCATAACATCTAAAGTTGTGTCATAGTACAAATCTCCAACATCGAGACTGGTTGTCGGAGCTGATGAAGATACTCTATATCTTTCACCAAAACTATTAACACCAGTTATATTTGCAGCAGTTGTATTAACATTAGCTATGTCACTAGCTACTGTATTAACATTACTTATAGATCCAGCTACTGAATTTATGTTTGTGCTATTATTAGCAACAGAAGTAACATTAGAAGAAATACCAGCAACTGTAGTAATGTTTGAAGATATTCCGGCTACAGTAGTTACATTAGAATTGTTATTAGCAACTGTTGTTACATCAGAATTAATACCAGCTACAGTAGTGACATTTGCACTAATTCCTGCAACAGTTGATATATTACTACTAATACCAGAGACTGTAGATATTTCAGATGATATACCAGCAACTGTAGAAAGGTCAGATGAACTTACTCCAGATAAAGCTGCAATCTCAGTATCAATAGCAGCTACAGCAGTTACATCAGATGAAATACCTGCAACAGTAGTAACATTAGAACTAATACCGGCAACAGTTGATACATTGCTAGATATACCAGCTACAGTAGTTACATTGCTAGATATACCGGCTACTGAAGTTACATCTGAACTAATACCAGCAACTGTACTTATATCACTAACAATTCCTGCAAGACTATTTAAATTAGCAGTTGTTGGTCCTAATTCTAATCCTGTACCAGAACTATTATAGGCAATAACTTTGGATGCATTGTTAGATGGTGTTGCATCGTATGGAAAATTAAGAGGACCATTAGTTCCAGTTCCAGTTACTGTTCTAGGTGTAGTAACTTTTAATTGGATGGAACGATCCATCATTTCTTTTAATTGTTGTTGTCTAAATAAAGTATTATCAAATTCTGTGTCTAAGTTAGTTGTTGTAATATCAGATGCAGTATTAAATGTTGTTGTTCTAGATAATGGTTGATCACCAATAATTGTTACATAGTCTCCACTACTCGGAGTGTAGTTTGTACCTCCTCCACCAGAGTTATCTATAAAAGTTATTGAGCCAGTACCATCTGCACCAACTGTAGCATTGTAAGCAACACTATCAGTTTGCAAAGTATCATTTACATATACTTGTAATTCAGATGCAGCATTGACCTGGAAATTAAAATTATAAGTAGCCTGGCCAGTTGATACATACTGGTTTCTTCTAGCTGTTTCATTTACTGCAAATGTAGCCACTACCTTTTACCTCTTTCTTTTATTTTTTGTTTTAGATCTTCAACTCTAGCATTAAAGTCTGGATTTTCTAACAAGAACAATTCTCTTCCCGTTTCTTTATATTGTCTTACAATACCATTCATTTCATTTAATTGATCTCCAGGTAATAAATTTTGAAAATCTACATCATTAACTAAATCTTGCAATGCCTCTAACATATCACTCTCACCATTGCCATCCTCATCAATATTTATAAATGCAATGTAATCTGAGTATTCATCTTGTGTCATAGGTATTCCACCTATTTTATTTTTAGGCATTGNTATACCTAATCCAGCTTTTACTAAAAATTCATCTACATCATTATACTTTTCATTCATTACTCTTATTGGAGAGAACATACCTTGCTCTGGTCCTACCATCACTTCATTCCATAAGTTTACTCTTGGTTTTAAATTAGGATTAAAGAACGGACTGTTTTTCATTGCANTATTNTATGCTTTGTAAAAAGCTCTAATAGGTGCTGGTATATCACCATCAAATTGTTCTCTNANCCATTCTGCTTGTTCAGATGTAATATCTTTTTGATACATTGTAGGATCTTGCATTCTTTGTAAGTAACCACCAAAAGTACTTACTCCTGGTGCAACAGACATAACACCTTCAGTTACTTTTTCTGTTAATATAGTTAAGGCTCTTTCTACCATACCTTCTGCATCTCCGTATCCAGGTTGGAACAATCTACCAAATTCTTGTATACCAGTTAAAAATGGTTGTTCAGTTATGTATGGGAATATTGCAGCTAACCCATTACCAAATAATGACACCATAGTATTTGTAAAATTAGGATCTGCATATTGATCTGGTCTAGATGCCATGTAACCNATGTCAGCAGANATTGCTAACAAAGATGATATAGGATCAAATCTAGCATAAGAAGTTGATTTGTATAATCCAGTCTCTTTATCTAATACAGCTATTGAATATGGTTGTAATCCTTTTCTAAGGAATGCTTGTCTCTCTGCTTTATTCATTGGAGCCATACCAGTAATCATTACATCTTGATCAAACCCAGATGATCCATAAGCATATGTACCAAAGAAATACATTAATGTTCCACCAGTAGATAATTTAGCTAATGCAAGTTGTTGTGTTGCTTTTCCATTCTTACCAGATAAATCCATTCTAACTTTGTTTCCTAATTCACCAGGTAATAAAGAACCAGCACCCATCATAATAGGATTTCTCTTGTTACTCTCCATAAAAATATTCATGATTGTTTTGTAGAAAGGAACAAATAGTTTTACTTCTGGTATATTAAAAAATGATTGTGCTTTTGATAAAACACCTGGAGGTAAATCTTTTTGAAATGTACCTTCAAGCATAGCATCTTTAGCTTGTTTAACTACATCACTATCTGGATCTGCTACAGTCTTAATAAATATTTTTTGTGCATCATCCTCTGATAATCCATCAGCTATAGCTTGATTATATTTTCTTGTTGCTAATCTTTCTAATTCCATTTGATATGTAATACCTTTTACAAACTCATCTTCTGCAACTAAAAATCTTCCAGGTAATCTTGAATATGTACCAAACATCTCTAATGTAGAACCCATAAAAGTATCTTGATATTTTTCTGGTAATATTCTTTTACCTACAGCATTAGGTTTTCTAAGATCTAATTTTGTAGATGCAGCTTGTCCAGTTGCAAAACTTTCTCTTGCATTAACAAAACCTAACTTTGTTCCATACTTAATAGATTTAATCATTTGAAAGACTTCATTAAACATAATACCTTCTTTAGAAGATAGACCTGGTATTTTGTTTAAACCAGCAGCAATACCATACTCAGCAATACGCAAAGTATTAAATGTAAAGTTACCAGCCATGTTGACTGCATGAGTAATAGGACTTGCAAGTCTAGAGTTAACCCAAACTTCAGCCCAAGCATCTCTTATCTTTTTACTAAATGTATCTTTTGCAAATTTAGATTGTTGATGTGGTTTTAAAGACAAGAATGCAGATGCAACTTGTTGAGCACCATCTGTACTAAGATCTGCACCCATTTCCTCTTGTAAAATTTTTATAATATCTAATGCACCTTCTTCTGTTGGAGTTTCTACTTTAGATACAATACCAAGTGTTCTACCAGTCTCAGATATTGATGCAGCAGTCTGTGAATTTATTGCACCATATAATCTTAATACTTGGTAAAAGTTTTGTATTTGTTTATCTGTTGCATTACCAGACATAACTACTTTAGCAAGTTTTTCAGTCTCAACTCTTAAAAGTTGAGTTTCCATAATAGCTCTGTATGTCATTGGTAGATCTAAAATCTCACCAGGTTTTTTCTTAAATATTTTTAAGTAGACTTCATTACGGCCTAACTTAGCAGCTTGTGCTGCTATATCTTCTACACTAATCTTTCCTCTCTTAGCTTTGTCTATACTGTTCTTAAATATTGTAGCAACTGCATCTTGGAAGGACCCAACATCTAATAAACTAATTTCTCTTAGAGTAGTTTGTAAAGATCCTTTTACTTGGTCTAGTTTACCAAGTTGCATATCTAACATTGTTTTTTGTATTACATCTAATTCTTGATCTGTAAACTCACCAAAGATTACATTACCCGTACCAGGTTCAAATACAAAATCTTCTCCTTCAGTCTTTGTACCAAATGCCTCTTTTTGTTTTTGACTTATTTCGTCAAGGTTCTCTCCGTAAGGTTTATCTGTAAGTGTTTCTTTCTTTTTAGGTTTAGGAAGTTTTTTTGGAAATAATGATGCTACTTGTACATAATCCTCTTCTGTACCTTGATTATCATAAATAGGATTATTTTCTTTTTGCTCTACAGTTTCTATATCTGTAGATATTTGTTCTATGTTATCTGATGGTATGTTGTCAGATATTGTACCTTCTACTTTATCTAAAAATTCTAGATCTACAGATTTAGTATTATCAGCCTTGTTGAGAAGATCCTTCGGTAGTGACATTATTTGGATCCTCCGATTTCATTGACTGAGCTTTCTTTGCTCTTAGAAACACCGACATTGCTCTGTGGAATGCCTCCTTCGATGTCATTGGTTTTTCTTTCAATGATTGATTTGGCTGCGTCTGCGTAACTTTTTGGTTCACTTTTAACTCCTATTTTTGTATATAATCCTTGCTCAAAATACCATAGAACAGCTTGTGTGTCACGATTATTTAATTGAATACCCAGGTCATTTTCTAACTGTTTTCTAACCTCTTCAATATAATTATCCATTATTTGTCTTTCACTTAAATTTCTAGGTTGATCAGCACTAGCTTTTACACCATCTTTTTTAATTGTAAAAACATTACCAGACTTTCTATTAAATCCTCTAGTAAACCAAATATCTGGTACACTCTCGTCAGATGTACCCATAAGACTTTGCATAAATTTAGAAACTTTAGGACCAAACATATCTGCACCATAGATCTCTTTGTCTAGAGCTCCAGCTATTGGTTTCATTCCGTATTCTTTTCTTAATGCATTCAATTCTCTTCTTGTAGTAGGTTTATTAATAAATTCTAAAAAACCATCTAATCCATTTTGATCAATATATTTTTGTACAAATTCTAATTGTCCTTTTAAGTGAGCTCTCTGTGTCCATCCTTTTTCATCACCAATTTTTGCTTTACCCATTTTAACTAAGACATCTTTGTCTGTCTGTTTACTGAATGGATTAGTTGTTGGGATCTTACCGGTATCTAAATAAATATCTGCAATCTGTGCTGCTACTTTAAAATCAGATCCTACATTTACTCCTGGTGATGCAATGGCAGTTAAGAATACAACAAAGTCTTTAATTTGCGAATTACCTTTAAACTTAGGATTGATCTCATCTAATTTTTCCATGGCAATCTTAATGTCTTTATCGTACCATCCAGCTCCAGTAATTTCTTGATTTAATTGATACTTAACTTCTTCTGTGCCTTGGTTAACCATCTTAGCAAAATCATCTGGATTATTAATATCTAGTTTTGGAGCTTTGTCGAAATGATTTAAGATGTCATCAATTTTTACTTTATTGTTTTTACCACTACCTTGTATAACTGGAGTAACACTATCCATAATAGATAAAGAATTAAAAGCATCATCACCTTCTAACTCTGGTTCATATTTAAATGTCCCTTCTTCTATTTCTTTTGCTAAAGGACCATCTGGGTTCATAGATGCACCAGCAGAAAAATTCATTTTATTATTTATGTCTTGGATTGCTTTATCATTACCTTTGAATAATTTTTTCATTCCTTTCATTGTCATTTGGAATAGAGGAACCAATCCTTCACCAATTGGTCCTAATGGAGCATCTGCTATAATAGCTTTAAATTTTTCTTCAAAGACTTGATCTGCATTGTAACCACCTTCTACATTCTCTGGAGTAGCTAAATAATTAAATACTTCTTTTGCAATACTATCTGCTTTAGTCGTATCAACACCTAACATTTGAGAAATAAATGCAGAGAAGTTTGGATCTCCAGGTACTTGAGCTGTAGCTACAGTTGCACTTTCTGCTGCAAGAGCTCTAGATATAAAAGGCCAAACACCTTTTGCTTTTATTATACCATTAAATAATTTATAATACCCGACCCCTGGAGTTAAGAATTGAGTAATTCCTTCTGCAAATCCACCAGCTAATGTTTCAGTCTCACCAATATTAGGATATACATTTTCTGCAAAATACTTTCCAATGTCTGTAACAATGCCATCACCTTCTGGATCTAACTTCTTCATACTCTCTGGTCCTAATACAAACTTCTCAGCACCAGCAGCAAGTAAACTTAAAATACCTTCACCTAGTTTCGCACCACCTCTTACAGAACCAACACCTATATCTTTTGCGTAGTAACCTACATTCTCAAAAAAATTTCTTTTAGCATTTGTTTCTAATTTATAACCATCAGAACCAAGAATATAATTATCAGTACCATCTTGGTATTCTTTGTAGTTTAAAAACATATCATCAATACTACTCATATAATTTACTTAATGCCTCCAACTCTTCTATTAACATATTTATTTTTTCGTTTGTAATACCCATTGGTCTTGTAAATGTTTCATCCATAAAAGGTACAATACTATCTTTTATAACATCACCATTCTTTAATTCTTTTAATTCATTTAATTCTGTAATTAATGTCTCTATTCCACCAACAGTATTTAAAAATTCATCATTTACATTAGTAAAATCTTCTTTGTAAAAACTTTTAAAATGCATTGTCCAGGCTCTACTTGATAAACCATACTCACCTTTTTTATTTGTAATTGTTGCTTTGATAGTTTTAATTTCTTTATTTATATCTCTCTCTGTATTAACTTCGCTAGTTACTCTTTTTGCCTCTGTCATAATATCTTGTGCAGTTGCCTCTGGATTTGCCAACATATAATCCATAAGATTATTAGATGCATTTCTAAACTGTTCAAAAGCAATCTTAGTATCTTTGTCTAGAGTAATCATTCCAGCCTCTGGGAAACCAAAAGAGTTTCTCATATACTTTTCTGCTGCTCTGTAGCTTTCGTTTTTCTTAGTTAGTAGTTTTGTTTTAAGATCTCTTTTTTGTGCTAGACTAATTGCATTATGCTTATAAGCAAAATCAATGTCGTTCATTGATAGAGTACCAGAAAATAAATTATCTGTTAAACTAGATAAAACTTCTACATCTAAGAAATCTCCATCATCTACATCTTGTTTTATATCTTCTAATAATTTTTTATATAAATCATCGTCAATACCTTTGGCCTCATCAACTAAAGCATTTGCTGTTGTGTAATCTCTATTTCTTACAGCCTCTAAGTATTTTATTTCAATATCATCTTTTTTATTTTTAACATCTATATCAAATCCTTTTTCTTCATCTTCAAAAGCCTTAATACGATTGTTCTTCCATTCTCTAACACTTGCTCTAAATTCTTTTTGTTGTTCTTCATTTAAAGAATTATACAGAGCTTGTAATCTTTGGTTGCCATTGAAGTTTCCATTTTCTACTTCTTTATTAATTTTAACAGCTCTAGATGCAGACAGTAAATTATCTGGTTTATCAACAAACTCACCAAACATAATATTTTTTTTAGTTTGTACAGTCTTAGCATCCCATGCTGCCTCCCATTTAACAAAGTCCTCTTTCTTCATTCCTTTAGATAAGAGTTGTAATTTATATTTATTTTTTAATGCTGTAAGGTGTTCATCAATAGTTATTTGTTTTGCATTTTGATTTTCATCTAAGATAGTAACAATATGACCTTTAGCCATTTCATCTGGTATTGTATCTATAAGTTCGGTCCCGTAATCTACTGTTAGTGTATCGTTAAGATTTTTATAATCTTTAATAATTTTATCAGAGTAAGATGAATAGAAACCACTAGCCTTACTAGCTAAGTCTGCTTTTACAGTTATAGCTGCCTCTGCGTCTACATCAAGAACGGCATCACTATAACCTTGTACAATAGCATTTAATTTATTTTCATATTCATCTAGAGGCATATTATTTGTATTGGCCTCAATCTTTAATGCAGCAAAATCTTTCTGTGCTTTGATAGCTATATCAGTTGAAAGAAATGTAAGTTGTGTAGCTCTTAATGCTTTGCCATAACTTGTTGTTTTATTACCACCTAATAGTATGTCTCTTTCATTTGGTGATGCATTTAAGTATTCGTCTGCACTTAATGGATTAGATGCAGCATAAGTTTTAGCCTCATCTATTTGTACCTTCTCTTCTTCTTTAGTAGCAAAGTTAACAAGACTATTAAGTTTGTTCTCCATGGTTCTAGCCATGTTGGACATCTCTTGGTATTGAGCAAAAGAAATATTTGGTATGCCAACATTTCTTACTAGACCACCAGGATATTTTTTTCTCTCTGCCATTATCCCGTACCTTTCTTATCAAAAGCACCAGTCTGCCCAAGTGTTGCCATATCTGTACCAAATCCAAATATTGCACTCATGATACCAGCTTGTTTAGCAACCTTACCAGCTTGTTTTAAATTCGTAAATTCTATGACACCTAAGTTTTGTAATATTTCTTGATTGATTGTAGCAACATTAAAATCTTCTGTTCCTTCTCTTAATGATACTACTTGAGCTGTAAGTATACTTCCTTCATCTGTCTGTATTCCACCAGCAGCACCTTTAGCTATAATAGCACCAAGAGCTTTATTAGTTTCTTCTAATACTTTTACTCCAGCCTCTTTACTTTCAATCTTTTTATCTTTGTATTGTAATAATTTTAAATCTGCTTGTGCATCGTAGTATGCCTTTTTAGCCATACCATCATAATAAGCTGCGTATGCTTTACCAGCACTTGCTACTACTGCTATTGCTGCCCATGGAAATGCCATATTATTGTCCTACACTCACTTTAAATTCTACTCCCAATAATGTAAAAAACAAAGGCTCAGATTGGGAGAATGTCATCTGTCCTTCTTTATCATATCCTAACATCGGTTTCCTTCTTTTTTTTCCAGTAAAAAAATTGCCAGATGTAAATGTAAAATCATTACCATTTAATGTTAAATTTTGCGATAGATATAAATTAGTTGTGGCCTCAATAATTCTTTTTCTTTGAGCCATAATATTTCCACTAGATAGTTTTAACTCAACTGGCATTGTCTTAATTGTAGGAGTATAATTTAATCCTATCTCAACATAAGTTGTAGGTACTGCATCTAATGTAATCTCACCAGATGAATTGACTGTCTTATCTGTTTGCATAGCATCATCAACTATAACCTTAACTGTCTTGCCTTGAAGATGACTTAATCCAGTTACAGTAGTTGTTGATGGTTTACTAGAACCAGATAATAACTTTGCACTATCTGTTGTATTGTCATCATTAAAAACTTCTACATAATATTTTGTAGCACTATTAATAGTTCTTTTTACTACAACATACATTTGATCTACATCTACAGCTACACCTTCAAATGTTCCGTCTGTTGTATGTAAACTTGGAGCAATAACATTTTGTCCTCTTAAAATAGAATAAGTAACTAAGGACCCGTCTGTATCATTCACTAATAACAATAAGTCCCCATCAGTCGTTGATGTTGCTTTTCGCAATGCCATTGACTTAGGGGACTTGAGCAAGTGAGAAGATAACAATGAAATATTGTTTGATATGTATGATAACTCTACATCACTAAATAAAAATTCTCTTAATGCTTTACCAGCTCTTTGTATAAATAAAGTTCCACTCTCAGCACCAACTGGTTTTATACCTTCTTTAGATCCTCTTCTTGTTGCACCATTAATTACAACATTAGATGGAGTAATAGGATCTAGTGTAGACTGTGGTAAAAAATATTCTGCACCTTTTGTAAAGATCTGTAAGTCTCTACCAGAGAATAAAGCTGTAATAGCATTTGTACTATCTGTTGCTATCGTAGCCTCAATAGCATCGTCATCTAATCCTTCACCTGGATTAAAATCAAAAAATCTTGCTACTCTAGATGCAAAGATTGTATTAGGTCTAGATTTAGATCCACCAAAATATAATCTACCTTCATGGAAAGTTACTGATCTAGGATAACCTTTTGTTGAGGACCAAGTATCTTCATACCCAGTTTCTAAAAACCATGATCCACTTGCAATAGCATTTGTATTAAAAAAAGGTATTTCTACTATAGCCTCTACAACAGTAGTAGAAGTTACATTAGTTATTCTTGCTCTACCTAATCCATCATTAGCCTCTACATATTGACCAACTTGACTTGAACCAGTTGTGAAAAAAGCAGATCCAGTTGTAAGTGTTATATTACCATCTACAGCAGAAGGAGTTAAAGTTGATGTTCCAGATGTTGTAGAAATAGTAAAAGCATATTGTGGTGTATGATCAAATGTTATATCTGATATTGTCCAGGAGCTGTGACTTGCACCTCTAACAATTTCTTTTGGAGCCATGTCCTCTTCTACAACAATTAAAGTATCTGCTGATTGTGCAAAATCCATGTTAGTCAATCTTGCTGCTGCAATAGTAGTTGTTAGATAATCATTACCAGATCCATTAATGTTAGTTACTAATTCTTTGTTTTTGTAAACATACATTCTGTTATTCGTAAATAACAACATATAACTTTGTGTAGTTGAATATTCAAAAGGTACTAATTTAAATCCGTCTCCAGGTGATGCACCACTTGGTATCTCATTAATAAATTGTAAACCAGGTCGTCTTTCAGCTCCACCTTGTGGTTGGATCAAAACATTTCTAGCTTGTTCTAATGCATTATAATATTGATTAATATCTATACGAGATTTTAGTAATGGATCTATCTCACCCGTTGTAAAGTTTGATTGTATCGTTATAGCTCTGCTCATTAATTTCTAACATCTGTTAATGGAAAATCAGTTATAAAATAATTTGGTTTACCTCTACCATCAACATTTGTTGCTTGACGGAAGTACCCACCCCTACCATTCTCCGTCTCGGTCCCAACAGCCACTTTTCTCCAGTAATCAGATTTAGTAATTTGATCTGTTACTGGTTCTGCCAAATGCCATGCCATCATATAAACAAGTAATTGAACAAAGTAAGAAGGCATTAATCCTTCTGTAATAACACTTGACACATAATCAACATAGATTGTTTCTTCATTAGTAGCTATTGCTGGTCCAGATGAAGTATAAAGTATTTCATAATTTTGTATTGGTAATACTCTTGTTGAGCTTGAATTATAAACTTGCAATGGTGTTGAAGATATTGCAGTTGTCGGCATAACATATTGATATGCCCATTCATTTATTGGAGTAGTAGAAGATCTTGCTAATTGAGATTTAGTTAATGCAAAAGACCATGGATACATTGACAATGTTTGTTTCTTAACTGTTTCATAAATGTTGTTACAAACAGTTGCAGCATCATTTGTAGTATCTGTAAAAGATGAAATAGTATCAGCACCTAACAAAACTAATGCTTGGTTACAGATTGTTACATTTGTATCTCCACTTGCCATAATAATCCTATAATTAAAAAGAAGGGCCCGAAGGCCCTTCCATATCTATTTATTAGTCTGCGTCTGCAACTGATAGAGCTGTTCCATCAGATACATCAACAACACCACTTGCATTTGATAATACAGTAACAAGTGTTGAAGTTGGTACAGAGCTGTCCCATACATGAATTAAATCACCAACTTTTAATACATCACTAGCATCATTGAAGTAGCCAGATGTATTAATGTCTGCGATTGCATCAGTACCAGGAGCTGTGTAACTCCACATTTGAGGAGCATTACCAGCTTTAGCTTGACCACCGATTGGTTGTAAGTTTACTTTAGTATAAGCCATAATTATTCTCCTCTATTAGCTTTCGTCACAAGTAATTTTAACGATACCTTCGTCATCAATCGCTACAGCACCAGCACTAAACATAGAGTTAACTAAGAACGAAGTTTTCTCCGGAACATAGTTGATCTCTGTTTTTTGTGCCATGTTAGTTGCCATACCTATTGCTGATCTATGGAACGCAAATGTACTTCTGTCGTTTGTTGATAATGGTAGACCACCTTCATCTCTGTCTCCGATTACATAAAATCTGAAACCTAAGAAAGTGTTGATCTCACCAGCAACCAAAGCCTTCACAGTTGCGAAGTCTCCAGAAATTGCTCTCTCATCACCTAATAAACCAGAAAGGTTATTAGCATGAACAACGATATGTCTGTCGTCAAACGGGACATTCTTTGCATCAAGAGCTTTTTTAGCAGCGATTAGCTTTCCAACATTTAAGTTAGATGCTGCTGCTGATCCAGATGTTACTACTGTTTTAGCTACAGTTGAAGGTGAAGATGCACCATTTAATCCATCAATGATTAGTTGGTCCATTCTTCTACCGATTGCTTTAGATACTACTTGAACAAGCTCTTGTCTTTCATCAAAGTTTACTTTTGCTTGATGAAAGATGTCTGAGTATTCAGCAGCATTGTAGTCTGACATAGTTGCCGTTACCTGGCTGTATGTTACATTTAACGGAGTAACATCAGTCTGTGGTATTCTAGCAGTAGCAGACCCCTTACCAAGTTTTGGAAACTTGTAAGTGTTGCCTTGTACACCTTGTCTTAGCCTTACACATCCTAAAAGTGAGCTTTCACCTTGATATGCTTGTTTTACCTCGGCATCGAACAAAGTTACAAAAGCATTGGTTATTGATTGTGCCATACTTTTTCTCCTTTGTTAACACAGTTTTACTTAACTTGCAGTTGTCGGGTAAAGCCCGGCTGACAAAAAATGGTGTAGTTGCCCACCAGCCAGAAGGCCAAAAATAATTCGGTTATCTTCAGTTATAGAAATATGATAATTTAAAAATTAAATCAAGTCTAATTTCTAATATTCATTATTAACTGTACCTGGAAATGCTTTAGCAAATGACTGTTCTACTTTTCTACGGAATGCTGGATCTGTTTTATATTTAGGATCTGATACCATTTCGTACAGTTCTTGTTTACTTATAGCACCATCTACATCTACTGGAGCAGTAGGAATAGTTTGTTCACCATAGTATTTTCTGATTTTATTTAATGCATTGATGCCGTTAGCTGTAGCAGCAAATACTTTAAATTCGTCAAAATCTTGATCTGACCAAACACCTTTGCTTACTAATCCTTTACCCCAATCAGTAATACCTTTGATAATTTGATCTGCATTAGGACCTAACTGTTGAGTTTCAGCCTCAATATCAATACTATCTTCTTGCTCTTGAGCTACAGATAATTCTTTAAATTTATTTACAAGATCATTGAATGCACCTTGTGTTGGTTTATTTTCTTGAGCCCACTCCATAAAGAATTGAGCTAACTCATCATTTTCTACATCTACATCCTCTAACACATTTAAGTCATATTCTTTAGGTGCTTTATGTTTACCCATAGAAAATTGTTTTTGTAATTCTTTGTAAGAATGATTTAGTTCTTCAGTCTTAACTCCTTTTTCTGGATCCCAAAATTTATCTTCTAAATATTCTGGTTTTTCTAAAGTAACTTTTTCTTCTTCTGCTTTTGCTTGTTCAACAGTTTTATTTTCCTCTTCAATGTGAGGTACTACTGTCTCTTCTGGATTTGGTGATTGCTCTTCCTCTTGTGGAGATACATTTGCAATCAAACCTTCATTTTCTGCGTTCATTGTTTTGCCCTCTCTATTCTAGTTTGGATTTCTCTGATGATACTGTTTTGCCCTTCTCTAGCAAATCCTAAACTCGTATCACCACCAGGAACCCAAGTTGGTTGTTTAAGTGTTTTATTTATTAGAAACTCTAAAACTTTCTTACCCTCTTCGGTTTCAAAAGTTCTAGCAAAAGATTTATTAGTTTCAAGTTCTGTATCTTTTGTTTCACTTTTAGATTTTACATCTAAAAATTCTATTCCATCCCAGCCTTGTTTCATGATGTTAATTGTTCTTCTACTGCCTCAACTGGTTCTTGTTGTGCTGGAGGTGCTGCCGGAGCTCCTCCTTGATCTGCCATGATTTGCATTGATTGTGCTTTTAACATTTCCATAGTCTGTTGTTGTATTTGTTGTTTCTCTTCTGGTGAAGTTCTAAGTTCAGAAGGTACTCCAAGTTTATCTCCCACATAAGCTGCAATAGCATCTGGTTTAACTTCTGCAACACCACCTGGACCAAGAGCATTAGCAAGTTGAAAGAATTGCATAACCTCATTTACTTCATCTAGGTTTTGTGCTTTTGCTAATGGGCTAACAGGAGTAACTTTAACCTCTAGCCCATTAACCTTCAAAGGGAGCTGGATCATTCCTTTTTGATCCATAATGAAGAGTGTTCTACGAATGATTGGAACCATCGTCTCAGTTATAAGTCTACCAAATGCAGCACCCATATTTTGAGCAAGTTCTTTCATTCTTTCTACAATCTCTGTTGCAGATCTAGCTGACATATTATCTGGTGGTAAAGTATCATCTAGTAAAGTCTTTTTAATATTCATTCTTAAATCATTGATAACAATTTGAGATACATTGAAATCTCCAGATCTAGGCAATGGAGCTAATGATGCACCTTGTGGTCCACCATTTCTTGCAACTGGAATAATAGATCCAGGTTGAATACGAATATTAGAAGGATTAATAACACCATCATCTGCTGCTGTATAAACACCAGCACAAGCTATTGATGCATTCTTTAAAAGTAATTCTAAAGTTTTATTTAAAGTTTTAATATCTGGTAATGCTGTAACTAAGGGTCCTCTTCCAAATACCTCACCTGGGATCTTCATGTATCTTGCAACAATCCATGGAGTTTGATCCATTCTTCTAAATACTAATTCCTCTTTAGATTTTTCGTGTAATATATGGTAACAAAAGTCTCCACGATCTACATCTACAATAACAGCCTCAATAAGTTCTATTTGTTCTTGTGGTTTATCATCTATTTGTCTTTGTAAAGTTTCTGAAATTTTTGCATCTGGAAACTGTCTTGTAATAGCCTCTGCTCTAACTTTGTATTTACGATAAACATTATCTACAGTTCCGTTTGGTCCTTCCTCTAATGCAACAAGGTATTGTGGTACTGGTGTAAATTTAATTGGATTAATATCATCGCCTGGTTGGATTAACATAGTAGCAGTACCAACACAGAGATCGAGTAGAAATTCACCTATAGCTAAATCAAAGTTTGATTGACGGAGGATAGTAAACATTTTATCTAAATATAGGTCGAGAGCTGATTGAACCTCTGCTCTTCTCTCTGCTGGTATTTCATTCCCAGGTTCTAGTCTGCACCATTTTTTATATGGAGGAAATAGGCCAGACTGTATTCTGTTAGCAAACCTTTGTACGGAATGAATTGCTGTACTGTCGAAGATCATGTTCATTTTGTTTTGGCCAGGAACATTTCCTTCGTAGTAACCTTCGTATAAATTTCTTTGTGGTAAAGCATATCTGTAACAATCTTCGTAGATAGTTCTCCATAACTCCTTACGAGTAAATGCTTTGTTTGATCTGTCTAATACTTGTTGTGGTTTTAAATGCATTATGTTGTAGCCTTATTGTTTGCAGCAAATTTAGCTGCTGCCTCTTTAGATCCAAAACCCCATTTCTTTAATGCAAGTTTTAATCTTGTTGGTTTACCATCTTTCATTAATGGTCCTTTAACTTTAGAGAACCTCGCTGCAAAAGATACTCTTCTGCCGTCTGTTCCTTTATTCTGTGGTCTTTTTAAATTACTTCCTTGAGTTCGTTTAAAATAGTCTCTACCTTTTTGGTTTAGACCACCACTAGGATTTTGATGTTCTTTAGAATATCCCATTAAAATATTACAGCTCCTAAAACAAAACTAATAATTAAAGATGAAATACACCACTTGTGAAGTAATGCTCTTCTCTTCCACTCTCTAGGAGTATGACCAAAGATGATCATGTTATGCCTTCTTTTTATTTTCTTTAGCTGCTGTTATGATGTCGCCTCTAGTAATTTTTTTCTTATCACCATACTTTGCTGCAAGATTTTTTTTAGCAGTAGATTTTTTTTTCATTTTCATTTTATACATTATACTAACCCTTCCCTTCTTTTTTTCTTCTTAGGAAACCCAGCTTTCATGTTTTTGTAGGCTTCGTCAGAAATAGTTGATTTAGATTTTGGATTTGACTTCCCAGCTTTTTTTTTTCGATTTATATAATAATACAAACCCTTCTTAGCTTTCTTTCCGTCTTTAGTTGTATGATATTCACTAGCCATTGTTTTCCTCCTTGTTTGGTCTGTACTTTGGATTTCTAATATATTCTTGTTCGTGATGATCCATTATGCACTCCCTAACTTAGATCCCGTATCTCTAGGATTTCTTATTGGTGAATATGAAGTTGATCCAACAGTAGAACCTCCAGCTAGTTCACCTCCAACTAATGATCCACCAACTCTTCTTTTTCTAGAAGTTCTAGTAGATCTCTTCATAGTTCTTATAACTTTCTTTGCTGCTGGTTTTGTCTCTTTAGCAACTTCAGCTCTTCTATCTTCTACTGGTGATGTTGCTGGTGGTTTACTTCCACCTCCAGAAATAATTTTAACTGGAGCCTCTATAACTTTCTTAATTACTTTTGCTGGTGATCCTCCCATTATGTCATCCTTTCATCTTCGTATGGGTTTCTTACCATACTATCTGCTGTTAATGTAGTTCCAACTCCTAATTGTGGAACAGCTCTATCTTGAGAGTATAACAATCTGCCACCAGTTCTCGATGCTCTCTTACGAGCAGCAAGTTTTCTAATTTCTTTTTTTTCTTTAGCATCTGCCCTTTGTTCCCTCTCATCAAGCAGTTTATTTGTTTCTGCCATTTGAGGTGGTGGAGTATACTTTGGTGTCTTAAATAAACTTCCCATATTACCTCTCGAATATCCTACTATACATTATCATATCGTTTTTATTAAAGGAATATTTTTTTAATACTCCTTCCCTAGAGAAATATATTTTTTCTATCCATTTGATAGCCCGAACATTTCGAGCACTTACTGTTACATGAAGTCTATGCAAGTTTAACTCTTCAGCACAAAGCTCCATAAATTTTTTAGCTCCTTTATGAAATTTTAACTTATGTTTAAATATTAGTTTCATATCTGGTATCAACCATAGCTCTGCAACTCCAGGCCATTGTGGGACCAAACCAAAACAAACTATAGGCTTACCTTGATCTAAGACTGTATAACCATAACCTTGTTTAGTAGCATTATCTAAATACTCTAGATAACCAGGTATCTGTTTCATGTGATCGTAATCATCTTGATGTAGGTCCATCAAGTTTAGTAGATAAGATTTAAAAGGTAATACTGTTAATGGATCGTCTTTGCCCTGGATACCAAATATACTCTCAAGTGTCGCTAAGTTCATAGGTCATCCTAAATTTATCAGAAATTTTTATTTCTTGCATTTCTTTTTCTGTAGCCTCTACTTCTACTTCGATACCTAGCTCAACATCAAACTTAGACCAGATCTTGACTTTCCATTTTTTCTTCATGCAAAAATATCAAAATCTGTATTTGCTGTAGCTTGTCTGAATTTAGGATTAGATCCTCTAGTTAGAGCTCTGTGTTCACCACCACCTAATAATAAATACATATAAGCATCACCGACATGGGAATGTTCATTCTTATTAGGTTGATCTCTAAATCTTTCTTGCCCGGTTACTTGTACTCTTTTGAAATGATAACCACCACTCAATGCTTTACGAAGTCTCTTACATTTTTTGTCAATCAATAATCCTGGCTTACCATCTATCAATCTATTCATAGGCATTGCACCGGCCTCTCGTCTTACTTTAAAATCATTCGTTGCAGTTGGTCTAGCAGTCAATCCAATAGATCTTAAATGATCAAATGCAGTTACTTCATAAATCTCATCTCTCTTTTGTCCAGCCGGGTCTCCCCAAACTAAAACATCAAACTTTGGAAATCGACTTGCGAGTTCTGATTTTAACATGGTCCCAAATCTTTCAAGACCCATATCAAAAGTTACAAGCTCATGTAAGATAACCCATCTGCCATTAGTCAATCTTTGACCAAAGATAGCTGCTGGAGTTAAACCAAAGTCAACACCAACTTGAATTGGTACAGATGGATCTGGCTCTATAACATCCGTTGACATAATGTTATCATCGTACTCTGTAATAACAGCTTTGCCTTCTTGAACATAAGTATATAAACCTTGAGCATAACATCTAATCCAATCTATATTCTTTCCGAGTAGTGTTTGTTCGTAGTATCCGTTAGGTAAATTTTTTTTATTTTCTGCTTTAGGATTTGCCATCCACCACTTATTGGCTGACATAATAAAACCATTGGCCTCTGGATTATCTGGTAAATTATCTTTAGTGTATTCAATAACTGCACCTGGCTGCTTATAAAACTTCCAGGCATACTGGCCAGACATCTTTTCTTTTTCAGATAATCTATACCACCAATGATCGTCATCCATTGGGTTCGTATCCATAATAATTCCTCTCCAGGGTTTTGCTCCACCATCTGCTAATGTAGGATACCTTCCAACTCTGTGTGTTAATCCATCTATAACAGCTTTAGGTAATTCTCTTGCCTCGTTAACCCATGCACCAGTCAACTCCATTGATAATAACTTCCTAACATCTTTAGGTTGATCAAGAGCTAAGAAGATAACTTCACAATCTATTCCTGGAGCTCCGTCTCTCGGTGGTAATTTTATATGATGCGTTAATGGTGGGCTCCATCGAAATGGTCCCCAAATGTTTTCTGGAAATAATTCTTGCCATGTTTTTATAGTAGTTGTCCTCAGTTCCGGATAAGAATTACGCACTACTACAAATCTAGAATACTTGATCCCATCACGAGGACTTTGTACCTGGCTCACAGCTTTGAGCATAATCTCTGCTGCACAAGCATACGATTTACCGGATCCAACTGGACCCATCAAACCTCTTACAAAACTTTTATCTTTTAGAAACTTCCATACAGTAGGTGATGTAGAGAAATCTAAATTAAGATTAGTTATTGCATTACTCATTGTTCTAATCTTTCAAGCATAGATTTGATTGTTGTATCATCTTCCGATTTTTTTTTAAATACAATATCTCTCCAATCGGCAAGTGTTCGACCAGCTAAATCAGCACATTGCCTATCACTTAGTTGTTTCTTTAACATCACCACTTGGATCCTCTCCACTTCGCTGTGGTTCAATTTTCTCTTCATCTATTTCTCCATCAATTATTTTAGGTTCGGGTCCATGCATTACAATCCCAACTACAGATGGTCGTTCTACATCTTCCTGGCTTTCTAATAAACCAGATGCTTTAGCTAAAGTTCTTAATACAGAAACTTTATCATGCAGTTCTACTTCCAACTGAGGCCCGGCTTTTGTCGGGATCATTTTTATTTTTTTAATAGCTTTGATTGCTGCTTTAGGTATATTTTTAGGATCTTTTACAGTTACATTACCCTGGTCATCCCACCAAACAATATCGGCAATATTAGCCGTTGCTATATCAATAAGTTCTTGAGCAACATTTTCTTTGTTATGCTCGATCACTTCGGATTTCTTTAACCTTCTCTGAACCACTCGGATACCACCGAAACGATCCAGAGGAGGCTTAACGATCCTTTTTTTAGAAGGGGATTTCGTCATCTTTTAGTTCAGTCTTTTCTGCTGCTGATTGCTGGTGTTGAGGTATATTCCCTTTGCTAGAATTATCATTCTCAAACACTCTGAAAAAGATAACTGCATCTCCCTTGTTATATTCTTTAGATGGATCTAAATTATAGATCTTAATATCTAAAGCTCCAGGGACATCAGTTCTTTCCCCAGTCTCTTTATTGTAATTAGAACCTTTCCAAGTTTCGATAATATACTTTCCTTCTGATAAGGTAGTAGTTCTCATTAGCTTGAAGGTTCGGTTGCTGTGTGTCGGTCCGTTAGACATATATTTCCTTTCTGTTATGTTTCCGATTTGTTTTGTTATAAACCATTAATAAAAATTCTGCAAAAAAATTGTGAGGATCCCCCCTATATAGTATTACGCACCGGGGGGGCAAGGGTGTCGCTTTTTAAAATGTTCCATCTTTGTTCCTTTCTGCTAGTTTATAAAGTGTAAAGGTTCGTTTACTATTTATAATTTCTTATACTCTTNGNNCTNGNNATNTTCTTNANNATTCTCTGTATCATTTCNTTNTNNTCNTTTGGTTTATCTTGCTTNAAGAATACATATTCAAAGAATTTAATAGTCTTTACACTATCCCTCTTATTAGCTCTTCTCCAAGTTAGGACTTCCCTTATTCTTTTTACAGCATAATCTTCAGTCAGTCCCTTATCTTTTATCCAGGAACAGAGTAAGTCAAGCTGCCCTTGATCGTACTGGATGTGTTGACCGAATATCTCTTCGGTTAGTTTCTTAAACTTATTTAATATAGATTTACCTATAGGGTATATATCATTGTTAAGTTTGTTGTTATGTATCGTCTCTGAATGAATATCTACATATTCCTTGTAGTGAATATCTTCCTTATCTCCCCCTTTTACAGTAGGCTTTTCCTCTGTCTTTGTATTCCTTCTGAGTGAATACTTAGTCTTACCATTCATCTTAGGTCCTTTAGGTATTTCTGGTTTCTCTTCGTAAGATCTATCTTGGTCTGTAGCTATGGCAGCAGCATCTTCCTCGCTTACTTCCGGGTCGAATACCATGTAGTATTTGTTGCCCTTCAGTCCAGGATGTTTCTTAGCATATTTAATATAACCCATATCAATTAGTTTTTTAATATGTTTCGATACAGTAGACTGAGATTTAATACCTAAGACTTTAGCAATNGTTATTTGGTTCGGCCAACAGACACCTTGCCTTGAGGTATAATTACCTAAAGCACAGAGTACCATGAAGGTTCTCGGATACTTCTTAAATCGTANATCAGCCACAGCTCGTTGTGGTATTACGCAGAAGTGTCCAGGTGTTCTGCCAGTTCCGTAATCAGCTTTTTTTGTCATTCATTATCGGGTTGTGCCTCGGCCTTCAGTTTACTTTCAAGCTCACTAAAATCAGACCACAGCTCTAAACCTTTATTGGTTCTTATATCCCAACAATTACTTTTGTATCGTTTTAGTTTGATGTGATGAATGACTGTAGTGTGATCTCTATTACCACACATTCGACCAATAGCTGGTTGTGATGCAGTTGTCAGTTCATGACATAAATTAATATAGCATGATCTAATCTCTACAAGTTCTGCAAGTCGTCTTGGTCCTAAGATCTCGTCAACACTAACTTGGTAATGTTTAGCAACGGCCTCCAAGATGTCTTGCATCCATACTCTTTTAGGTCTTTGTTTCTGTGAATTGTATTGCACGACTTGGTGTCGCTTGAGCCTTCTTAACTCATCCTTCATTTTGAATATCATGCCCTCAAGCATATCAATTCTCTTTTGTGTCTGAGTATTTTCTTTAACAAGGCTAACAGTCTGTTGTGATGGATTTTTATTTACAACATACTCGAAACCCTTTGGAGGTTTCATTACATTATTTGGGATCTTTGTCGTCATCGTAATGTTTCTTTCTTTTGTTTTTAAATTTTATAACTCGACCAGGATTTAACAGATCCTCTAATTCATCATCTGTAAGTTCTCTGTTCGGGTCCTTGTTATGTTTCTTAATTAAATCAGTTAATGTTTTTAAAAGGTATTCAATAAACCAATGAGCCTTCGCAACATCAGTTCTCGCACCTTCGAGTGTTGGAACCTTGATACCCATTCTCGCAATGTANTTCATGATCGTACCTTTTAGGTAACCAATAAACTCTGCGTCTGTTAACTGTGATTTAATTGCCTCGATTGTTTCGATTGTTTTGTTTTTATAATGTGGTGGATTGATTTCATCTTTTGCCATTGGACACCATACCTCTCGCTGCGTTTACCATTTTATCTAATCTATCTTGCCTAACTTTAGGCCTAATAGCTAATCCCATCTCAAGCATATCAGATACAAGTGTAGCCATTGGTATTCGTTCTATTTTGGCTTGTTCTTGGAGTTTATCTTTTAGCTTGATGGAGATTTTCATATAAAAAGCAGTAAGTTTATCTTGTTTTGCCATTTTTATTCTCCTTTTTTTTGTAAAATATATATTGACGATATACTAAAAATATCTATATTAGTAAGTGCACAATATGAGAACAATAAAAACGAAACATAAATAGGAGGTTAACATGAGTGCATTAAAACAATATGGTGAGTATATCAAAAGCAAAGATTATACTCCAAAACAAGCTGCTCAATCATTTGTAATGGATGAAATAAAAGGTTGGGTAGAAGAGTTCAAAGATCAATTAGATAATGCAAGTGAAAAAAGATTTGTAGTTGCTCTTGCTAAATTACACAATGAGATCTCAGATAGTTTTAACAAGTCTGGAGATAGCACACCAATAGAGGTTGATGAAATTAAATCAACAAAGGTGGGTAGATAATGAAAAAGAAAAAATACTACGAGTTTAAAAATACATTAATGAGCTGTAAAGATTTTACTCACAAAAAAATCAATATTTATATCGAGCCTAAAGCATACAATAAAGTTCGTAAAATGCTTAATGCTTTAGAAGATAAATTAATTGATAAAAGTAAAATCAAACAAGGTAAAAAATCACCAGTAGTAATTAGTGAATGCTTTGAAGGTAAATGGAAAGTTGCTGGTCCTATCAATACACCACAAACTCATAACTTAATTGTTGGTGGTTTAGTTTCTAAAGATTATGAAAATAGTTGGAAGAAACAATTTAGATCTATGAGCAATGTTGATCTTTTAAATATTAAAATCAATCACAAAGAAGATATGGTTTTTAATAGAGATCAAAACGAATGGCATTACACAACAAAAGAATATGAGTATGCAGATCAGTTATTAAAACAAAGGAGAGCAAAATGAATATAGTTGCTTTAGTTAGAGTTAGTACAGACAAGCAAGATGTAAACAATCAAAAGTTTGCTATCGAAAAAAAATACAACAATGCATCAATCACCTGGTTCGAGGAGCCAGGTGTTTCTGGTGCTAAGAAGTTCCAGAACAGACCGGTCCTTCAAGATGCAATCAGAGCTGCTAAAAAACAAAGATGTCCATTGGTTGTTTATTCTTTGTCTAGACTTGGTCGTACATATGAAGTTGGTCAGTTCTTAGAGACAACTAATATTACAGTTGATGTATTGGATACTCCAAACTTAGATGATGCAATCGCTGGGTTCCATGTTGCAATCAATAGATTAGAAAGAATTAATATCTCTAATCGTACTAAGGCTGCGTTAGCTAGATTAAAAGCAGAAGGTAAATTGTTAGGCAATCGTACTAACTTAGATGTAGTTAGAGTGAGAGGCCATAAAACTTCTAAGGCTAATGCAGATCAATACGCAAAAAATATTTCAGAAATTATTTCTGGCATCAAAGCTACTGGCATAAATACATTGGCTGGTTTAGCTAATGCCTTGAATGATCGTGGGGTAAAGACTTACCAGGACAAAGTTTGGTATCCTACAACAGTAAAAAATGTCCTTGAAAGGTGTTGATTATGAACAAAATGTGGTCTAAATATATAAGCAAGATGAACATTGTAGAAACAATAAAGTCTATAGCTGAAGGCATCGCATTCATTTTAATTTTAGTCATGATGTATTTTATGGTTATGGTTGGATGTGCAATGCTTGATAGATGTTACAACTATTATGTACCGGGAGTGTTGTCATGAAAGATAGTGGTAGAAAAACATCATACAAAAATAAAGAATTAGGTGCGAGTGTAATAGGTTCTATTATACCTGGCATAAAAGGTTTCAAAACCCCAAACGAGGTTTTGGAAGATGCTCTAAATGAGTATCAAGGAAAGGAGGCTAACAATGACTTAGCTAACAATCCGAAGGTTAAAGCTGGACAAGCTCTAGAACCAGCTATAACTAAAATGTTTGTCGATGAGTTAAGCAATCAGATAAAAGAGCAGAAGGCACAATTCAAAATCTCAGTCCCTGGGAGTGCCAACTTATACTCATTAGACAATGGTAAACTCGGCAGCTCTCTAGATAATCTGTTGACTATTAACAGAGGTAAACTTGAGGTTACAGATCACAACAATACTACACAAGTCTTAGATAAAAGTGGTCCAGTTGAAATCAAGAATTACTCTGGATCTGCCGAGGATCCAATCAATCCGTTATACCTTTATCAATTACAACAGCAGATGCTTTGTACCGGGTCTACTTGGGGTATCTTAGTTAGACTTGTTAAAGGTTGGGACCTTCAATGGTTTGTGTACCAAAGAAATACTCAGATGATAACTGATATTATAAATGCTGGTACAGACTTTTGGAATAGGTTCGATGGTATACTTCAAGGCAATGACTATTGGTATCCACCAGAGACTACAGAAGAGGCATCAAAGATCTACAAAGGTAGTGGAGATATTGAGCCCGTAGTATTGGATGGCAATAATGAATTAGGTGGATTGATCGAAGAGTTTATGACATCTAACAAAGCTGAGAAGGATGCTAAAGCTGCTAAAGATGAGGCATCAAAAGCTATTAAAACAATCATGAAAAACTATGAAGTAATTTCATACAATGGTTTTGTAGTTAGTCATAAAACAATGACTAGAAAAAAAACTAAGATGGTTGAAGTAGTAGGTGCTGACCCTATCGTTACAAGGAGGTTCAGCATAAAGGATGGCCGATGATTATAAATTCCAATGGTTCAATGCTTATATTACAGCTCGTAAATACACAGCTAAAATGTTGCGTGAAAAAATTTATGCAAAGACTGGATATGATATTGAGCAAGAGTTTTTGGAAGAGATCATTGAAGTTATGGGTCAAACAGCAGTCGAGTTCTTACGGCTGCAACAACAAGTGTTCACAATAAATGTAATTAAGGAGGAAATGAATGAACCAAGAGAACAAGAAAGAAAAGACGAAGATGACGATGACGAACCAACACAGCACTAAAAATGTTATTGAGGCTCTGTCATTGTTTCAGAGTGAGGCTAATGCTGCCGTTAAATCTAACAAGAACCCTTTTTTTAAATCAACTTATGCATCACTAGAAGATGTAATAGCTGCTGCGAATGAAGGTGCTAAGTATGGATTAGCATTTACACAAGTATTAGATTTTGAAAAACCAGAAGGATCAGATCCAATTATGTATCTTAAAACTTCTTTACTTCATAAAACAAGTGATACAGCAATCACATCTAGATACTTAGTGGTCCCTAAAAATTCTAGATACGATGACAGCCAAGCTCTAGGATCTGCCATAACTTATGCTAAGAGATATTCTCTCCAGGCTATCTATGGTTTACCTAGTGAGGATGATGATGGCAATGCTAATACTCATAATGAAAAAGTAAATGCAGATCAAAAAAGAAAGATGACTGTATGGGTTAACTCTATCAAGCAATCAGTAAAAGCTACAATGGACAATCCAGAGATGACTAAAGCAGAAAAAATACATGATCTGTTTATGTTAAAAAAAGAGAATGCTGGATCTTTTGATAAGCTATTGAAGTTAGATAAAGGACAATGGGATATGTTAATGAAACATATTATTGATCAAGAAAAGATTTTAGGAGGCAATAATGAGCAATCTAATGCTGACTAAAAAACAGTTGAAACTTTTTGATTTTATAAAAGATCATATAAAGCAAGAGAGAGTACCACCAACTGTAAGAGAGATAGCCAGGCACATGAAGTGTGTACACAGTAATGTACATAGAATGTTAAGACTGCTGGATCGTGATGGCTATATAAAAATATATCCAGCAAGACCAAGAGGAATAGAGGTATTGAAAGATGGCTAAAGTTTTTAAATCTCGTTTCAGTAAATGGTTTATCAAAGAGCTAGTAAAAGCATTTGATGGGGAGCATGATGTTGTTGTTATAACATTTGATCAACACGATAGTGAAGGTCATCCTCATCAAAAGTTTTACTCAGCAGATGATATTGATTTAGAAGTAATGCATAAGACAGCTACAATTAATATCAGACCTTACGAGGAATACTGGATGGAGAAACACAAAGACAAGATAGAAAAAGAGCTGTTGAAAAAACCGGAAGAAAATTCTACCGGCAACTAATGAAACTCTTTGTAATAGTTTTGTATCTAAAATTAGGTACACAATTATTTATGCATCCAGTCCAGGTTACAGAGCAGCAATGCGAGGACCCGTATGAGACTAAGCTATTGGAGCACCGAGTAATTAAGGATGGATCAACAGAGCTAGATAGATTTTTTTATCATGGATATATGGTTGTCGGTAGCTATTGTGCTGGTTTATTAGGTGCAATAGAGAACAAATAAAACACTTTATCGTTAAAGCTAATATAAGAGCCGTACAGAGCCTTCTTTTATTTCATGACAGATGTATCGGATTAACCTTTAAGCATGGCTCTATGAGCCTCTCTGATGGCTTTTTGGCTGGGTTTATCGAACACTTCTATAGGATATACATTTCTGTCTCCATATCCTGGATCTGGGTCCATGGAGTAGGATGAGAAGGTTCTAACATACTCTCTTCCTCCCTCTTCAAAGATGTCATACAGATATGCCTCAGTAATTATATTAGCACATTTAAGTTTATCAAATTCTGTATTGCCTTCTAATGTAGATGTACCTACAATATCAACCCACCTAATTTTTAGAAAAAAATATTTTTGATTATCTATAGTAACTGATTTCATTTCTTTTTCTTTTTCTTTTTCTCGTCTGGCCATTCGATAAATACTTCATCAATCCATGCAGCATACTTATCCAACATACCAAAAAACCAGTAAAAAAATTTATCAATCACCTTCCTTGTCCTCTACTTTTCTTTCTTGTATATTTTTTGTTTGGTGATTTTGTATGACGGCCTGGCCTCTTCTTAGGTTTCTCTCTTGGTACGAAGTCTGTAAACTTTTGTTTGGCCATTACACAATATCACGATCCCATCTGCCATCTCTGTTAAGTCTCATTGGAAATAACTTTGGCTGTCCATCTATAATCGCACCAGTACCAATTATAAATCTCATTTTAAAATTACGAGCATACTCAAAGGCGAGTGAACTTTGTTTCGTCATGCATCCACATTGCATGGACCACACTAATCTATCTGGATTAGAAAAATATTGGATGTTAAACTTTGAGTGGAAGTGTCCTTGGATTACATTCTTTCCATATTGCATTGCAAGTTTGATACCATCTGCTGCCATTCCATGCGTAGCAAATACTTCGGACCCATCTGATAATNTAAAATTAATATCGTNTACCCATTTCCATCCTTTNCCTACTTCTAAAAAATCATTGTAGTTTCTTANATAAGCTCTTGGCATNCCATGTTTNAATGCTCGTCTGTATATCAATGANGAATGATTAGAGTGTAGNAATGTCATCTCTGGAAATATTTTTTCTAACTCATGCAGCTCTGTCTTAGCAAGACTAAGCTCATCACCAGCAGAAGGAAGATCTGGATTTGTCTCATGAAAAGATAGTGCGTGGGCATCTGCCTCATCACCCAGGTTGAGTACAAATTGAGGTTTTATTTTTTTCTTTAATGCTCTTAGAAAATCAAATGCATCGGGATGCTGCCAGGGACAATGTAAGTCGCTGATAATTAAAACTCTGTCGTAGCCTTTAGCCATAAAATTCTTCTTGGACCCATTGTGCTACATCGAACCCTGGACAATTAGGTTTAGCTGGTTCAACATCACAATGACCAATAATTTTCAAATCATCTCCATACATATCTTTAGTTGTATTAATTAAATTATGCAAGGTTATAAATTGTTGCTCTGTAAAGTTGTCTCCTCTACCGACAAGGCATACACCAATCGAGTTTCCATTAACTGCAACTGCATGAGCTCCTTGCATTTCTATTGGTCGACCAGCCTCAAGTTTTCCAGATCGAGTTATGACCCAATGGTATCCGATGTCATCCCAATTTCTTGGAGCCTCTGTATGCCATTGTCTAATTTTGTCTGCACCTATATCCATGTCTGCTGGAGTATCAGCACAATGTATTACTAATGTATCAGTTGTTTTTCTTTTTATCATTTTCATCCTCTATTATTTTTTCTATATGTTTATATCCTTCACTATCTACAGAGATCTCTGCCTCTACAGTATCACAAGAATATTGTACTGAGGTTGACTGATGATTTCTCTCAGCGATCCTCTTACCCTTCAAGCATTCTGACATCTTATCTTTAATACGATGTTCATGCAGCTCACCATTTAAAAACATACAAAGGGCTACTACAGTCTCTATCATTGTCCACTCCCATTTGTATATTTAATTTCTCTATTACTATCTTTCAACTTTTCTACATCAACTAATAGTTTCTCTACTTGTTTCTGTAAAAATTCTATATTAACTTTGTTAGTCATATTCATTTCTTGAGTAGCTTGTAACTTCTCTACTTGTTTATATAGATCTTCGATCAACATGAATTGCTCACTATCGGCTGGTAGTGAACCCATTAATCCTCTAGGCCATTTAATTCTAAACTCTGTATTCTTTTCTAGATCAGCCTCCATAAGTTGTAGCCTGGTGCTATGTTTATTTTGAGTTTCTATAATCTGGAAATAACTCATCGTGCCAATAGCTACGATAGCCAACAATGACAAAACTGTTTTCATTGGCATTGACACTTGAGTTTTATCCGGATCTATTTTCATATTACTTCTTGTCTATCTTTTTTAGTTTGTCGAAAGATCTTGCACCAGTCATACCAAGCAATGCAAATAGTACAGTCATTAGAGTTGAGCTGTCCAGGGTAGGTAGATCTATTGTTATACCTTTCATAGCACAGTACCAGTTAGTTATTGGTATTACTAAGAATTGAAATGCAAATGCTAATACACATACCCAGGCAAGTGATGGCCTCCATAATCTTTGGACCCATGACAATGCTCCAGTAGCTTTAGCATCAGCTCTGTTTATCTTAGCTTGTTCCTTGTCTACATCGACAAGAGCTTTCATTAATTCTTTTTCTATATCTGCTTTTTGTTTTGCGATTTTGTTTTTGTCTGGCACCAGGTCAACTGCTTTGTTTATGATTGGCAGCAATGCCGATAGTCCTTGTATCATATACTCTGTCCTTTCAATTTAATTAAATCATAATTAACACAATGAAACTTTACACCTTGTCCATCGTATTTATTTATTTCGTCTTTTAGATCTTCTACTACTTTGTAAGAAAATTTATTGCAAGATTGGTATGTAGGAAATTTAATATCACTAGCAATCCTTACACACTTTAAACTACTGGGATCAGTAGTGTGTGTGAACAGGCATAAGGTTCCAACTAGCATCCAATACATTATATAATCTTTCCAATTTTTAACCCTCCAAGGATAATTGAAATCAGACCTCCTACATAGAAGATCACTTTCAGACCACCACGACCCATGGCCACCTGGTCCTTCAGTTGTGCAATGTCTTTTGTATTTTGTTCTACATCTTTGTGGATGTGATCTAATTTTTCATTGATATGTTTTAAGGTTATACTCTGTACTGTTGTTTTTTTTCTAGGCATTAGTAAACCAATACAATTCTTCCATTACCACCATTGGTATTTCTTGCACCACCAACAGCAATACCACTAGCATAATATGTACTTGAAGTTTCTGGAGCATTAGCAGAACTTGCACCAGAGCCTTGTGTTCCATTTGTACCTGCAACACTTGAAGTTACAGAAGATTTGGCATATCCAGAGCCACCTCCTCCACCTCCGGCATATCCATTGGTTCCACCACCACCACCATAGTAACCAGAACCTCCTGCTCCACCCATCCAAGCTCCATCACCTGCATCAGAATAAACACGACCACCTTGTGCAAAAGCAGCAGATTGTAGTGTTCCTCCACTTACTTGTCTTGAACCATTACCACCAGTTAAAGCAGAACCTGCTGTTGGATTAACACCAACATAAGAATTTATAGCACTAGAAGAATTACCTGCTGCACCACCTGCTGATGTAGTTCCTCCACTACCTTCAGTTTTTTCATTCAATCTAGTATCTCTTGTTCCATCATTACCAGAAGAATTAGCACCACCACCATAGCCTCCTGGACCAGATCCAGAACCAACAGCACCAGAACCACCACCTCCAGAACCTGCAATTAAAATACTATCGCCATGATTAATTGTACTAGCATCAAATATTCCACTTAATCCACCACCAGAACCAGGTTGCATACTAGATGAACCACCACCAAATCCACCTTGTCCTACAACTAAGTATAAGTACGATAAACTAGAAACATCAATAACTGCTTTGGAATATCCACCAGAGCCACCAGAAACTCCTTCTGAGTTTCCTCCTCCTCCACCACCTGCACCCCATACATAAGCTGTAACTGAAGTAAGACCAGTAGGTTTTGTCCAAGTTTGAGTAGAACCAGTATAAGAAAATGCTCTAGCACCCGAACCTGCATTAGTTATTGAAAATGCTCTGTCAGCAGTTTTAGAATTTGCTGTTGCTCTTAATGTAAAGTTAGTTGTTGTAGAAGATGCTACTGCACCTAATGTTCCAGTAATTGCACCAGTTGATGAGTTTAAAGAAAGTCCACTTGGTAAAGAACCAGTTTGAACAGAGTAAGTTATTGTATCGCCTTCGGCATCTGTTGCTGTAGCTGAAACATTAACTGTGTCATAATTATTAAATGAACCTAAAGAACCACTTGCTGTACTCCAAGTAGGAGATGTATCAACATTTACTTGATCAGCTAAAGTTGCTGCTAAACCAGATACATTTGTAACTTTAATATCGTATGGTTCTAAAGAATTAGAAAAATCACTTTCTGTAAATGTTGCTGTTATTTGTGTTGCACTATTAACAACTACTGTAGTTGGTGTGACTTCAGTTGCGTTATTAGCAATAGCTTTTACTGTAGCACCAGACGCAAAATTAGAACCTGTTATTACAATATCTTGCGTACCTCCACCTGCACTATCAATTTCAGTAGGTGATACAGAACTAATTGTTGGTGGACTATCAATACTTTTAAAGTTTGTTCCATCATAGTATTCAGCTAATCCAGTTGTAGAATTAAATCTAATTTGTCCAGTCGTGCTGCCTCGTTGAGCAGTAGTACCACTCGCAACTTTCGTACCTTCAGTACCAGTATCAGTTATGTTTTCAAATTTAAAATCTGCTATGTCTCTTGCTTTTGTCATATTACCTCGCTGTACATGGTATGTTGTTTGAACCTACTAATGATTGACCAAATGCTATGTAGATAAAACTATCTGCATCAGCATTTACATTTCCACCAGTTGCTTTAATTTTAAAACCATTTGAAAGAGTATCTATTTCTCTTGTTGATGAAGATAATTCAGCAGAATTTTCATTGGGATATAAAACTTGGTCATTAGGATTTGCATTAGGCACATCTGACCTTTTATCATCATACATTACCCAAGCTCCTCCACCATTAGATTTTTTAATAATAAGAAACGAAGGTTTAAATCCTGTATAAACAAATGGTCCATCACTAGAACCATTACCAGTATAAGAACCAAACTTGCTGTAACCAGTTTTTTCTGCGAAGCAGTAAGCTATAAATTCGTCATTATTTTTATTAACATCATCACCTGCATGAATAGTAAAAACACTTGATGTTGGGTCTGTACTGTTAAACATACCATTATCAGTTGCTTGTGCGTCTGTTGTGTTTAAATGTAAGTGTACAGATGCACCAATAGATTTATGATATACAACCCAATTTGCTGTACCAGAAACTCCAGTACCTAGTCTTTTTATAATTATCATTTTTGGAGCAACACCTAAACCATGACCAACAGTTTGATTGTTGTTATTGTTACCAGTATATTTTACAATACTGAAACCTGCTGTTGTGTTTGCTGAAACAGTTGATGTTATATTTCCATCTGTATTAGATGAACCTGCACCATTTGCTTTCCAGTTCCAAGCAACTAAATCTTCTCCACTACCATTTACACCACCATCTGTTCCAACAGTAAAACCATCAGTTCCAAAAGCTGTTAAAGTATTTGAATCTGTGCTTTCTGCTCCAGTAGTATTTGTTTTAAGAACTTTTGTTACACCTCTTACTGCATCAAATGTTTTATGGTCATCAGTTTGGTCTCTATTCTTTATCCAAGTCCAATCTGGCTGAAATCCAACTCCAGTAACAGCATTAGAACTTCCTGTTCCTGTATAAAGTTTAGTATTAAAATTATCTGTAGATTTATTAATTGTAGTATATGCCATATTATTCGTTTAATCCTTTTGTTGATAAAGCTGTGTAGCCAGTTGGTACATCATATTCAAATATTCCTATTCCACTTGCGTTAGTTCCTGCACTAGATACTGCATTTGCACCAAAGTAACCATTGCCGAAATTAATTTGAAATTGACCTGCATTGTAATTACTAAAAGCAGGAAATAAAACATCATCAGTTGGTAAGTTAGTATAAACTGCATTAGTTCCATTTGCAGGGTCACCACTATTTACCCAAGTTCCATTTACACCCCACCAAATTTTTCCTGCATCTGCATCTACAGCTACTTGTAAAATATCGTTTGCTGATGTTGTTTGATAAACTGAACCTAAAGTATTATTATGAAATGATTTACCATTATCTTGATTGCTTTGCATAAAATAACCCCAACTACCATCATTAGTTCCAACATTATAACCATCATTACCAGATGAAGCCATTCTAGCTTGTCTTAAAACTCCAACTAGTTGAGTATAACTTTGTTGATTTGAATTTTTTACTTCCCAATAATATTTACCACCTTGAAAACCTAAAGTTCCTATAGCTGATGCTTGGTCGCTTTGTCTTAAAACTGTATTTCCATAACCTAATGAAGCAATATCTGATGGTACTAAAGGATTTATTGTGCAAAAAACATTGCTTGGACAATCTTCAGTATTTGTAAGTGTACCACCTGCAACTGTAAAGTTATTACTGTTACCAGATTGGTCTGTTACTGAATTACCATCTTTTAAAATAAAGAAACCATTAGTTCCATAAGTTACTGATACTTCAGTTTTAATTTTCCATTCTCCAGTTGTTGAATCTGTTTCTCCAAAACTAGATGCTGTTAATTGTGCACCATCTACAAAATGAATATGGGACATTGAACCATTAAAATAACCAGTATCATTTCTTCCAATTTGATGTACTGAACCAGAATTATATTCCCAAGTTTGATTTTGACCAGTATTATTTCTTACTTCGTAAGATGTAATAAGTTCTCCATTTACATATAATTTAAATCTATCAGTATCAGTTGATTGTGTTGTATCAATTGCCATAACAATATGATACCAAGCATTAGTATCTCTATATCTTGCATTTGTTCTGTATCTACCTGCATAAGAGCTATTAAAATAATTCCAAACTTCTATTTTGTCATTACTATCAAAATAAAATGCACTAGCATAAGCACCACCACCACCAACACCTAATAAGTATTGTGTAGAGCCTAATCCTGACCTTTTAACCCAACAAGAAAAAGTAAATGTTCTTTGATTGGAATTAGTTAAAGTTCTTGTTAAATATGTACTAGCCATTAGTTAAATTGTCCTCCACCTGTTGCACCGAAGCTAGAAGTCAGACTAAAGTTTCTATCTGCTGTTTGACCTTCGGCATCAGTTATTCTGATTGTAAAATTGTAAGTAGTCGGTGTTGTTGAACTACCCCCAAAGTCAGTAGTTGTTATCACACCAGTAGATGAATTTAAAGAACAATTTGCTTGTGATGCGTTAGTTAATACTGAAGTTGTTTCACTAAAAGTTATCGCACTATCTGAACTACCTGCAATCGTTGCAACTGTTCCAGAAAAATTACCTGCAATAGTTCCAAGTGAACCTGCTGAAGTCGTGAATGATGGAGCAGTAGATGCAGTAATAATATTATTTGTACTTCTACCTGCGTTACCATCTGGATTTTCTATTCTTACATAGTAGTTACCAGAAGCTAAAGTTACATTAACTGATAAAGATGTTGAACTTGTAAATGAAACTGTATTTGCAATCGTAACTGAGCCATCAGTTTTAATAAATTCTACTATTGGTATTGATACAAAGTTTGTTCCTGTAATAGTAATTGTTGTAGCAGTAGCAGGAGCAATAGTTTGTGATACATTAGCTACTGTAGGTTTAGTCTCTGTTGCATCAATCCAAGTTAATTGATTTGTATTAGAACCTGCTGTAGCAAGGACCTGTCCATTTGATCCAACTGAAGTTGGTAATATTAAAGTATATGATTGACCTGCACTATGAGCTGGAGATTGAATTTTTACACCATGAGAATTTTGGCTACAATTTAAAGTTATGAAACCATCTTGTGAAGAGCCATCACCTGCTGCGATTAAATTTGTTTGAGATATTGTACTTGGTAATCTTGCATTGTTTACTGTACCCGATGTTATATTAGTTGCACTAAATGATGCTAAATTAAATGTACCAAAAGAAACTACATTTAAAATATCACCAGCAGCAGCTCCAGAATTTAGTGTGATTGTAGAACCATCAGTTGCTGTAAAGTCATTAGATGAACCATTAACAAGACGAACACCATTAAGATACACATCCAAAAATAACGGATCATAAACTAAAGTTACATTATCATCATCACTTCCACTAAATACTGTTTGACCTGCTGTAGCTGTAAATTTATTTCTTTGTGATGTTCCGTTAACACTAGATCCAGCATTTTGCCAACCAGATGAACCATAAACTTTCATAACATCTAAAGTTGTGTCATAGTACAAATCTCCAACATCGAGACTGGTTGTCGGAGCTGATGAAGATACTCTATATCTTTCACCAAAACTATTAACACCAGTTATATTTGCAGCAGTTGTATTAACATTAGCTATGTCACTAGCTACTGTATTAACATTACTTATAGATCCAGCTACTGAATTTATGTTTGTGCTATTATTAGCAACAGAAGTAACATTAGAAGAAATACCAGCAACTGTAGTAATGTTTGAAGATATTCCGGCTACAGTAGTTACATTAGAATTGTTATTAGCAACTGTTGTTACATCAGAATTAATACCAGCTACAGTAGTGACATTTGCACTAATTCCTGCAACAGTTGATATATTACTACTAATACCAGAGACTGTAGATATTTCAGATGATATACCAGCAACTGTAGAAAGGTCAGATGAACTTACTCCAGATAAAGCTGCAATCTCAGTATCAATAGCAGCTACAGCAGTTACATCAGATGAAATACCTGCAACAGTAGTAACATTAGAACTAATACCGGCAACAGTTGATACATTGCTAGATATACCAGCTACAGTAGTTACATTGCTAGATATACCGGCTACTGAAGTTACATCTGAACTAATACCAGCAACTGTACTTATATCACTAACAATTCCTGCAAGACTATTTAAATTAGCAGTTGTTGGTCCTAATTCTAATCCTGTACCAGAACTATTATAGGCAATAACTTTGGATGCATTGTTAGATGGTGTTGCATCGTATGGAAAATTAAGAGGACCATTAGTTCCAGTTCCAGTTACTGTTCTAGGTGTAGTAACTTTTAATTGGATGGAACGATCCATCATTTCTTTTAATTGTTGTTGTCTAAATAAAGTATTATCAAATTCTGTGTCTAAGTTAGTTGTTGTAATATCAGATGCAGTATTAAATGTTGTTGTTCTAGATAATGGTTGATCACCAATAATTGTTACATAGTCTCCACTACTCGGAGTGTAGTTTGTACCTCCTCCACCAGAGTTATCTATAAAAGTTATTGAGCCAGTACCATCTGCACCAACTGTAGCATTGTAAGCAACACTATCAGTTTGCAAAGTATCATTTACATATACTTGTAATTCAGATGCAGCATTGACCTGGAAATTAAAATTATAAGTAGCCTGGCCAGTTGATACATACTGGTTTCTTCTAGCTGTTTCATTTACTGCAAATGTAGCCACTACCTTTTACCTCTTTCTTTTATTTTTTGTTTTAGATCTTCAACTCTAGCATTAAAGTCTGGATTTTCTAACAAGAACAATTCTCTTCCCGTTTCTTTATATTGTCTTACAATACCATTCATTTCATTTAATTGATCTCCAGGTAATAAATTTTGAAAATCTACATCATTAACTAAATCTTGCAATGCCTCTAACATATCACTCTCACCATTGCCATCCTCATCAATATTTATAAATGCAATGTAATCTGAGTATTCATCTTGTGTCATAGGTATTCCACCTATTTTATTTTTAGGCATTGGTATACCTAATCCAGCTTTTACTAAAAATTCATCTACATCATTATACTTTTCATTCATTACTCTTATTGGAGAGAACATACCTTGCTCTGGTCCTACCATCACTTCATTCCATAAGTTTACTCTTGGTTTTAAATTAGGATTAAAGAACGGACTGTTTTTCATTGCATTATTATATGCTTTGTAAAAAGCTCTAATAGGTGCTGGTATATCACCATCAAATTGTTCTCTTACCCATTCTGCTTGTTCAGATGTAATATCTTTTTGATACATTGTAGGATCTTGCATTCTTTGTAAGTAACCACCAAAAGTACTTACTCCTGGTGCAACAGACATAACACCTTCAGTTACTTTTTCTGTTAATATAGTTAAGGCTCTTTCTACCATACCTTCTGCATCTCCGTATCCAGGTTGGAACAATCTACCAAATTCTTGTATACCAGTTAAAAATGGTTGTTCAGTTATGTATGGGAATATTGCAGCTAACCCATTACCAAATAATGACACCATAGTATTTGTAAAATTAGGATCTGCATATTGATCTGGTCTAGATGCCATGTAACCTATGTCAGCAGAAATTGCTAACAAAGATGATATAGGATCAAATCTAGCATAAGAAGTTGATTTGTATAATCCAGTCTCTTTATCTAATACAGCTATTGAATATGGTTGTAATCCTTTTCTAAGGAATGCTTGTCTCTCTGCTTTATTCATTGGAGCCATACCAGTAATCATTACATCTTGATCAAACCCAGATGATCCATAAGCATATGTACCAAAGAAATACATTAATGTTCCACCAGTAGATAATTTAGCTAATGCAAGTTGTTGTGTTGCTTTTCCATTCTTACCAGATAAATCCATTCTAACTTTGTTTCCTAATTCACCAGGTAATAAAGAACCAGCACCCATCATAATAGGATTTCTCTTGTTACTCTCCATAAAAATATTCATGATTGTTTTGTAGAAAGGAACAAATAGTTTTACTTCTGGTATATTAAAAAATGATTGTGCTTTTGATAAAACACCTGGAGGTAAATCTTTTTGAAATGTACCTTCAAGCATAGCATCTTTAGCTTGTTTAACTACATCACTATCTGGATCTGCTACAGTCTTAATAAATATTTTTTGTGCATCATCCTCTGATAATCCATCAGCTATAGCTTGATTATATTTTCTTGTTGCTAATCTTTCTAATTCCATTTGATATGTAATACCTTTTACAAACTCATCTTCTGCAACTAAAAATCTTCCAGGTAATCTTGAATATGTACCAAACATCTCTAATGTAGAACCCATAAAAGTATCTTGATATTTTTCTGGTAATATTCTTTTACCTACAGCATTAGGTTTTCTAAGATCTAATTTTGTAGATGCAGCTTGTCCAGTTGCAAAACTTTCTCTTGCATTAACAAAACCTAACTTTGTTCCATACTTAATAGATTTAATCATTTGAAAGACTTCATTAAACATAATACCTTCTTTAGAAGATAGACCTGGTATTTTGTTTAAACCAGCAGCAATACCATACTCAGCAATACGCAAAGTATTAAATGTAAAGTTACCAGCCATGTTGACTGCATGAGTAATAGGACTTGCAAGTCTAGAGTTAACCCAAACTTCAGCCCAAGCATCTCTTATCTTTTTACTAAATGTATCTTTTGCAAATTTAGATTGTTGATGTGGTTTTAAAGACAAGAATGCAGATGCAACTTGTTGAGCACCATCTGTACTAAGATCTGCACCCATTTCCTCTTGTAAAATTTTTATAATATCTAATGCACCTTCTTCTGTTGGAGTTTCTACTTTAGATACAATACCAAGTGTTCTACCAGTCTCAGATATTGATGCAGCAGTCTGTGAATTTATTGCACCATATAATCTTAATACTTGGTAAAAGTTTTGTATTTGTTTATCTGTTGCATTACCAGACATAACTACTTTAGCAAGTTTTTCAGTCTCAACTCTTAAAAGTTGAGTTTCCATAATAGCTCTGTATGTCATTGGTAGATCTAAAATCTCACCAGGTTTTTTCTTAAATATTTTTAAGTAGACTTCATTACGGCCTAACTTAGCAGCTTGTGCTGCTATATCTTCTACACTAATCTTTCCTCTCTTAGCTTTGTCTATACTGTTCTTAAATATTGTAGCAACTGCATCTTGGAAGGACCCAACATCTAATAAACTAATTTCTCTTAGAGTAGTTTGTAAAGATCCTTTTACTTGGTCTAGTTTACCAAGTTGCATATCTAACATTGTTTTTTGTATTACATCTAATTCTTGATCTGTAAACTCACCAAAGATTACATTACCCGTACCAGGTTCAAATACAAAATCTTCTCCTTCAGTCTTTGTACCAAATGCCTCTTTTTGTTTTTGACTTATTTCGTCAAGGTTCTCTCCGTAAGGTTTATCTGTAAGTGTTTCTTTCTTTTTAGGTTTAGGAAGTTTTTTTGGAAATAATGATGCTACTTGTACATAATCCTCTTCTGTACCTTGATTATCATAAATAGGATTATTTTCTTTTTGCTCTACAGTTTCTATATCTGTAGATATTTGTTCTATGTTATCTGATGGTATGTTGTCAGATATTGTACCTTCTACTTTATCTAAAAATTCTAGATCTACAGATTTAGTATTATCAGCCTTGTTGAGAAGATCCTTCGGTAGTGACATTATTTGGATCCTCCGATTTCATTGACTGAGCTTTCTTTGCTCTTAGAAACACCGACATTGCTCTGTGGAATGCCTCCTTCGATGTCATTGGTTTTTCTTTCAATGATTGATTTGGCTGCGTCTGCGTAACTTTTTGGTTCACTTTTAACTCCTATTTTTGTATATAATCCTTGCTCAAAATACCATAGAACAGCTTGTGTGTCACGATTATTTAATTGAATACCCAGGTCATTTTCTAACTGTTTTCTAACCTCTTCAATATAATTATCCATTATTTGTCTTTCACTTAAATTTCTAGGTTGATCAGCACTAGCTTTTACACCATCTTTTTTAATTGTAAAAACATTACCAGACTTTCTATTAAATCCTCTAGTAAACCAAATATCTGGTACACTCTCGTCAGATGTACCCATAAGACTTTGCATAAATTTAGAAACTTTAGGACCAAACATATCTGCACCATAGATCTCTTTGTCTAGAGCTCCAGCTATTGGTTTCATTCCGTATTCTTTTCTTAATGCATTCAATTCTCTTCTTGTAGTAGGTTTATTAATAAATTCTAAAAAACCATCTAATCCATTTTGATCAATATATTTTTGTACAAATTCTAATTGTCCTTTTAAGTGAGCTCTCTGTGTCCATCCTTTTTCATCACCAATTTTTGCTTTACCCATTTTAACTAAGACATCTTTGTCTGTCTGTTTACTGAATGGATTAGTTGTTGGGATCTTACCGGTATCTAAATAAATATCTGCAATCTGTGCTGCTACTTTAAAATCAGATCCTACATTTACTCCTGGTGATGCAATGGCAGTTAAGAATACAACAAAGTCTTTAATTTGCNAATTACCTTTAAACTTAGGATTGATCTCATCTAATTTTTCCATGGCAATCTTAATGTCTTTATCGTACCATCCAGCTCCAGTAATTTCTTGATTTAATTGATACTTAACTTCTTCTGTGCCTTGGTTAACCATCTTAGCAAAATCATCTGGATTATTAATATCTAGTTTTGGAGCTTTGTCGAAATGATTTAAGATGTCATCAATTTTTACTTTATTGTTTTTACCACTACCTTGTATAACTGGAGTAACACTATCCATAATAGATAAAGAATTAAAAGCATCATCACCTTCTAACTCTGGTTCATATTTAAATGTCCCTTCTTCTATTTCTTTTGCTAAAGGACCATCTGGGTTCATAGATGCACCAGCAGAAAAATTCATTTTATTATTTATGTCTTGGATTGCTTTATCATTACCTTTGAATAATTTTTTCATTCCTTTCATTGTCATTTGGAATAGAGGAACCAATCCTTCACCAATTGGTCCTAATGGAGCATCTGCTATAATAGCTTTAAATTTTTCTTCAAAGACTTGATCTGCATTGTAACCACCTTCTACATTCTCTGGAGTAGCTAAATAATTAAATACTTCTTTTGCAATACTATCTGCTTTAGTCGTATCAACACCTAACATTTGAGAAATAAATGCAGAGAAGTTTGGATCTCCAGGTACTTGAGCTGTAGCTACAGTTGCACTTTCTGCTGCAAGAGCTCTAGATATAAAAGGCCAAACACCTTTTGCTTTTATTATACCATTAAATAATTTATAATACCCGACCCCTGGAGTTAAGAATTGAGTAATTCCTTCTGCAAATCCACCAGCTAATGTTTCAGTCTCACCAATATTAGGATATACATTTTCTGCAAAATACTTTCCAATGTCTGTAACAATGCCATCACCTTCTGGATCTAACTTCTTCATACTCTCTGGTCCTAATACAAACTTCTCAGCACCAGCAGCAAGTAAACTTAAAATACCTTCACCTAGTTTCGCACCACCTCTTACAGAACCAACACCTATATCTTTTGCGTAGTAACCTACATTCTCAAAAAAATTTCTTTTAGCATTTGTTTCTAATTTATAACCATCAGAACCAAGAATATAATTATCAGTACCATCTTGGTATTCTTTGTAGTTTAAAAACATATCATCAATACTACTCATATAATTTACTTAATGCCTCCAACTCTTCTATTAACATATTTATTTTTTCGTTTGTAATACCCATTGGTCTTGTAAATGTTTCATCCATAAAAGGTACAATACTATCTTTTATAACATCACCATTCTTTAATTCTTTTAATTCATTTAATTCTGTAATTAATGTCTCTATTCCACCAACAGTATTTAAAAATTCATCATTTACATTAGTAAAATCTTCTTTGTAAAAACTTTTAAAATGCATTGTCCAGGCTCTACTTGATAAACCATACTCACCTTTTTTATTTGTAATTGTTGCTTTGATAGTTTTAATTTCTTTATTTATATCTCTCTCTGTATTAACTTCGCTAGTTACTCTTTTTGCCTCTGTCATAATATCTTGTGCAGTTGCCTCTGGATTTGCCAACATATAATCCATAAGATTATTAGATGCATTTCTAAACTGTTCAAAAGCAATCTTAGTATCTTTGTCTAGAGTAATCATTCCAGCCTCTGGGAAACCAAAAGAGTTTCTCATATACTTTTCTGCTGCTCTGTAGCTTTCGTTTTTCTTAGTTAGTAGTTTTGTTTTAAGATCTCTTTTTTGTGCTAGACTAATTGCATTATGCTTATAAGCAAAATCAATGTCGTTCATTGATAGAGTACCAGAAAATAAATTATCTGTTAAACTAGATAAAACTTCTACATCTAAGAAATCTCCATCATCTACATCTTGTTTTATATCTTCTAATAATTTTTTATATAAATCATCGTCAATACCTTTGGCCTCATCAACTAAAGCATTTGCTGTTGTGTAATCTCTATTTCTTACAGCCTCTAAGTATTTTATTTCAATATCATCTTTTTTATTTTTAACATCTATATCAAATCCTTTTTCTTCATCTTCAAAAGCCTTAATACGATTGTTCTTCCATTCTCTAACACTTGCTCTAAATTCTTTTTGTTGTTCTTCATTTAAAGAATTATACAGAGCTTGTAATCTTTGGTTGCCATTGAAGTTTCCATTTTCTACTTCTTTATTAATTTTAACAGCTCTAGATGCAGACAGTAAATTATCTGGTTTATCAACAAACTCACCAAACATAATATTTTTTTTAGTTTGTACAGTCTTAGCATCCCATGCTGCCTCCCATTTAACAAAGTCCTCTTTCTTCATTCCTTTAGATAAGAGTTGTAATTTATATTTATTTTTTAATGCTGTAAGGTGTTCATCAATAGTTATTTGTTTTGCATTTTGATTTTCATCTAAGATAGTAACAATATGACCTTTAGCCATTTCATCTGGTATTGTATCTATAAGTTCGGTCCCGTAATCTACTGTTAGTGTATCGTTAAGATTTTTATAATCTTTAATAATTTTATCAGAGTAAGATGAATAGAAACCACTAGCCTTACTAGCTAAGTCTGCTTTTACAGTTATAGCTGCCTCTGCGTCTACATCAAGAACGGCATCACTATAACCTTGTACAATAGCATTTAATTTATTTTCATATTCATCTAGAGGCATATTATTTGTATTGGCCTCAATCTTTAATGCAGCAAAATCTTTCTGTGCTTTGATAGCTATATCAGTTGAAAGAAATGTAAGTTGTGTAGCTCTTAATGCTTTGCCATAACTTGTTGTTTTATTACCACCTAATAGTATGTCTCTTTCATTTGGTGATGCATTTAAGTATTCGTCTGCACTTAATGGATTAGATGCAGCATAAGTTTTAGCCTCATCTATTTGTACCTTCTCTTCTTCTTTAGTAGCAAAGTTAACAAGACTATTAAGTTTGTTCTCCATGGTTCTAGCCATGTTGGACATCTCTTGGTATTGAGCAAAAGAAATATTTGGTATGCCAACATTTCTTACTAGACCACCAGGATATTTTTTTCTCTCTGCCATTATCCCGTACCTTTCTTATCAAAAGCACCAGTCTGCCCAAGTGTTGCCATATCTGTACCAAATCCAAATATTGCACTCATGATACCAGCTTGTTTAGCAACCTTACCAGCTTGTTTTAAATTCGTAAATTCTATGACACCTAAGTTTTGTAATATTTCTTGATTGATTGTAGCAACATTAAAATCTTCTGTTCCTTCTCTTAATGATACTACTTGAGCTGTAAGTATACTTCCTTCATCTGTCTGTATTCCACCAGCAGCACCTTTAGCTATAATAGCACCAAGAGCTTTATTAGTTTCTTCTAATACTTTTACTCCAGCCTCTTTACTTTCAATCTTTTTATCTTTGTATTGTAATAATTTTAAATCTGCTTGTGCATCGTAGTATGCCTTTTTAGCCATACCATCATAATAAGCTGCGTATGCTTTACCAGCACTTGCTACTACTGCTATTGCTGCCCATGGAAATGCCATATTATTGTCCTACACTCACTTTAAATTCTACTCCCAATAATGTAAAAAACAAAGGCTCAGATTGGGAGAATGTCATCTGTCCTTCTTTATCATATCCTAACATCGGTTTCCTTCTTTTTTTTCCAGTAAAAAAATTGCCAGATGTAAATGTAAAATCATTACCATTTAATGTTAAATTTTGCGATAGATATAAATTAGTTGTGGCCTCAATAATTCTTTTTCTTTGAGCCATAATATTTCCACTAGATAGTTTTAACTCAACTGGCATTGTCTTAATTGTAGGAGTATAATTTAATCCTATCTCAACATAAGTTGTAGGTACTGCATCTAATGTAATCTCACCAGATGAATTGACTGTCTTATCTGTTTGCATAGCATCATCAACTATAACCTTAACTGTCTTGCCTTGAAGATGACTTAATCCAGTTACAGTAGTTGTTGATGGTTTACTAGAACCAGATAATAACTTTGCACTATCTGTTGTATTGTCATCATTAAAAACTTCTACATAATATTTTGTAGCACTATTAATAGTTCTTTTTACTACAACATACATTTGATCTACATCTACAGCTACACCTTCAAATGTTCCGTCTGTTGTATGTAAACTTGGAGCAATAACATTTTGTCCTCTTAAAATAGAATAAGTAACTAAGGACCCGTCTGTATCATTCACTAATAACAATAAGTCCCCATCAGTCGTTGATGTTGCTTTTCGCAATGCCATTGACTTAGGGGACTTGAGCAAGTGAGAAGATAACAATGAAATATTGTTTGATATGTATGATAACTCTACATCACTAAATAAAAATTCTCTTAATGCTTTACCAGCTCTTTGTATAAATAAAGTTCCACTCTCAGCACCAACTGGTTTTATACCTTCTTTAGATCCTCTTCTTGTTGCACCATTAATTACAACATTAGATGGAGTAATAGGATCTAGTGTAGACTGTGGTAAAAAATATTCTGCACCTTTTGTAAAGATCTGTAAGTCTCTACCAGAGAATAAAGCTGTAATAGCATTTGTACTATCTGTTGCTATCGTAGCCTCAATAGCATCGTCATCTAATCCTTCACCTGGATTAAAATCAAAAAATCTTGCTACTCTAGATGCAAAGATTGTATTAGGTCTAGATTTAGATCCACCAAAATATAATCTACCTTCATGGAAAGTTACTGATCTAGGATAACCTTTTGTTGAGGACCAAGTATCTTCATACCCAGTTTCTAAAAACCATGATCCACTTGCAATAGCATTTGTATTAAAAAAAGGTATTTCTACTATAGCCTCTACAACAGTAGTAGAAGTTACATTAGTTATTCTTGCTCTACCTAATCCATCATTAGCCTCTACATATTGACCAACTTGACTTGAACCAGTTGTGAAAAAAGCAGATCCAGTTGTAAGTGTTATATTACCATCTACAGCAGAAGGAGTTAAAGTTGATGTTCCAGATGTTGTAGAAATAGTAAAAGCATATTGTGGTGTATGATCAAATGTTATATCTGATATTGTCCAGGAGCTGTGACTTGCACCTCTAACAATTTCTTTTGGAGCCATGTCCTCTTCTACAACAATTAAAGTATCTGCTGATTGTGCAAAATCCATGTTAGTCAATCTTGCTGCTGCAATAGTAGTTGTTAGATAATCATTACCAGATCCATTAATGTTAGTTACTAATTCTTTGTTTTTGTAAACATACATTCTGTTATTCGTAAATAACAACATATAACTTTGTGTAGTTGAATATTCAAAAGGTACTAATTTAAATCCGTCTCCAGGTGATGCACCACTTGGTATCTCATTAATAAATTGTAAACCAGGTCGTCTTTCAGCTCCACCTTGTGGTTGGATCAAAACATTTCTAGCTTGTTCTAATGCATTATAATATTGATTAATATCTATACGAGATTTTAGTAATGGATCTATCTCACCCGTTGTAAAGTTTGATTGTATCGTTATAGCTCTGCTCATTAATTTCTAACATCTGTTAATGGAAAATCAGTTATAAAATAATTTGGTTTACCTCTACCATCAACATTTGTTGCTTGACGGAAGTACCCACCCCTACCATTCTCCGTCTCGGTCCCAACAGCCACTTTTCTCCAGTAATCAGATTTAGTAATTTGATCTGTTACTGGTTCTGCCAAATGCCATGCCATCATATAAACAAGTAATTGAACAAAGTAAGAAGGCATTAATCCTTCTGTAATAACACTTGACACATAATCAACATAGATTGTTTCTTCATTAGTAGCTATTGCTGGTCCAGATGAAGTATAAAGTATTTCATAATTTTGTATTGGTAATACTCTTGTTGAGCTTGAATTATAAACTTGCAATGGTGTTGAAGATATTGCAGTTGTCGGCATAACATATTGATATGCCCATTCATTTATTGGAGTAGTAGAAGATCTTGCTAATTGAGATTTAGTTAATGCAAAAGACCATGGATACATTGACAATGTTTGTTTCTTAACTGTTTCATAAATGTTGTTACAAACAGTTGCAGCATCATTTGTAGTATCTGTAAAAGATGAAATAGTATCAGCACCTAACAAAACTAATGCTTGGTTACAGATTGTTACATTTGTATCTCCACTTGCCATAATAATCCTATAATTAAAAAGAAGGGCCCGAAGGCCCTTCCATATCTATTTATTAGTCTGCGTCTGCAACTGATAGAGCTGTTCCATCAGATACATCAACAACACCACTTGCATTTGATAATACAGTAACAAGTGTTGAAGTTGGTACAGAGCTGTCCCATACATGAATTAAATCACCAACTTTTAATACATCACTAGCATCATTGAAGTAGCCAGATGTATTAATGTCTGCGATTGCATCAGTACCAGGAGCTGTGTAACTCCACATTTGAGGAGCATTACCAGCTTTAGCTTGACCACCGATTGGTTGTAAGTTTACTTTAGTATAAGCCATAATTATTCTCCTCTATTAGCTTTCGTCACAAGTAATTTTAACGATACCTTCGTCATCAATCGCTACAGCACCAGCACTAAACATAGAGTTAACTAAGAACGAAGTTTTCTCCGGAACATAGTTGATCTCTGTTTTTTGTGCCATGTTAGTTGCCATACCTATTGCTGATCTATGGAACGCAAATGTACTTCTGTCGTTTGTTGATAATGGTAGACCACCTTCATCTCTGTCTCCGATTACATAAAATCTGAAACCTAAGAAAGTGTTGATCTCACCAGCAACCAAAGCCTTCACAGTTGCGAAGTCTCCAGAAATTGCTCTCTCATCACCTAATAAACCAGAAAGGTTATTAGCATGAACAACGATATGTCTGTCGTCAAACGGGACATTCTTTGCATCAAGAGCTTTTTTAGCAGCGATTAGCTTTCCAACATTTAAGTTAGATGCTGCTGCTGATCCAGATGTTACTACTGTTTTAGCTACAGTTGAAGGTGAAGATGCACCATTTAATCCATCAATGATTAGTTGGTCCATTCTTCTACCGATTGCTTTAGATACTACTTGAACAAGCTCTTGTCTTTCATCAAAGTTTACTTTTGCTTGATGAAAGATGTCTGAGTATTCAGCAGCATTGTAGTCTGACATAGTTGCCGTTACCTGGCTGTATGTTACATTTAACGGAGTAACATCAGTCTGTGGTATTCTAGCAGTAGCAGACCCCTTACCAAGTTTTGGAAACTTGTAAGTGTTGCCTTGTACACCTTGTCTTAGCCTTACACATCCTAAAAGTGAGCTTTCACCTTGATATGCTTGTTTTACCTCGGCATCGAACAAAGTTACAAAAGCATTGGTTATTGATTGTGCCATACTTTTTCTCCTTTGTTAACACAGTTTTACTTAACTTGCAGTTGTCGGGTAAAGCCCGGCTGACAAAAAATGGTGTAGTTGCCCACCAGCCAGAAGGCCAAAAATAATTCGGTTATCTTCAGTTATAGAAATATGATAATTTAAAAATTAAATCAAGTCTAATTTCTAATATTCATTATTAACTGTACCTGGAAATGCTTTAGCAAATGACTGTTCTACTTTTCTACGGAATGCTGGATCTGTTTTATATTTAGGATCTGATACCATTTCGTACAGTTCTTGTTTACTTATAGCACCATCTACATCTACTGGAGCAGTAGGAATAGTTTGTTCACCATAGTATTTTCTGATTTTATTTAATGCATTGATGCCGTTAGCTGTAGCAGCAAATACTTTAAATTCGTCAAAATCTTGATCTGACCAAACACCTTTGCTTACTAATCCTTTACCCCAATCAGTAATACCTTTGATAATTTGATCTGCATTAGGACCTAACTGTTGAGTTTCAGCCTCAATATCAATACTATCTTCTTGCTCTTGAGCTACAGATAATTCTTTAAATTTATTTACAAGATCATTGAATGCACCTTGTGTTGGTTTATTTTCTTGAGCCCACTCCATAAAGAATTGAGCTAACTCATCATTTTCTACATCTACATCCTCTAACACATTTAAGTCATATTCTTTAGGTGCTTTATGTTTACCCATAGAAAATTGTTTTTGTAATTCTTTGTAAGAATGATTTAGTTCTTCAGTCTTAACTCCTTTTTCTGGATCCCAAAATTTATCTTCTAAATATTCTGGTTTTTCTAAAGTAACTTTTTCTTCTTCTGCTTTTGCTTGTTCAACAGTTTTATTTTCCTCTTCAATGTGAGGTACTACTGTCTCTTCTGGATTTGGTGATTGCTCTTCCTCTTGTGGAGATACATTTGCAATCAAACCTTCATTTTCTGCGTTCATTGTTTTGCCCTCTCTATTCTAGTTTGGATTTCTCTGATGATACTGTTTTGCCCTTCTCTAGCAAATCCTAAACTCGTATCACCACCAGGAACCCAAGTTGGTTGTTTAAGTGTTTTATTTATTAGAAACTCTAAAACTTTCTTACCCTCTTCGGTTTCAAAAGTTCTAGCAAAAGATTTATTAGTTTCAAGTTCTGTATCTTTTGTTTCACTTTTAGATTTTACATCTAAAAATTCTATTCCATCCCAGCCTTGTTTCATGATGTTAATTGTTCTTCTACTGCCTCAACTGGTTCTTGTTGTGCTGGAGGTGCTGCCGGAGCTCCTCCTTGATCTGCCATGATTTGCATTGATTGTGCTTTTAACATTTCCATAGTCTGTTGTTGTATTTGTTGTTTCTCTTCTGGTGAAGTTCTAAGTTCAGAAGGTACTCCAAGTTTATCTCCCACATAAGCTGCAATAGCATCTGGTTTAACTTCTGCAACACCACCTGGACCAAGAGCATTAGCAAGTTGAAAGAATTGCATAACCTCATTTACTTCATCTAGGTTTTGTGCTTTTGCTAATGGGCTAACAGGAGTAACTTTAACCTCTAGCCCATTAACCTTCAAAGGGAGCTGGATCATTCCTTTTTGATCCATAATGAAGAGTGTTCTACGAATGATTGGAACCATCGTCTCAGTTATAAGTCTACCAAATGCAGCACCCATATTTTGAGCAAGTTCTTTCATTCTTTCTACAATCTCTGTTGCAGATCTAGCTGACATATTATCTGGTGGTAAAGTATCATCTAGTAAAGTCTTTTTAATATTCATTCTTAAATCATTGATAACAATTTGAGATACATTGAAATCTCCAGATCTAGGCAATGGAGCTAATGATGCACCTTGTGGTCCACCATTTCTTGCAACTGGAATAATAGATCCAGGTTGAATACGAATATTAGAAGGATTAATAACACCATCATCTGCTGCTGTATAAACACCAGCACAAGCTATTGATGCATTCTTTAAAAGTAATTCTAAAGTTTTATTTAAAGTTTTAATATCTGGTAATGCTGTAACTAAGGGTCCTCTTCCAAATACCTCACCTGGGATCTTCATGTATCTTGCAACAATCCATGGAGTTTGATCCATTCTTCTAAATACTAATTCCTCTTTAGATTTTTCGTGTAATATATGGTAACAAAAGTCTCCACGATCTACATCTACAATAACAGCCTCAATAAGTTCTATTTGTTCTTGTGGTTTATCATCTATTTGTCTTTGTAAAGTTTCTGAAATTTTTGCATCTGGAAACTGTCTTGTAATAGCCTCTGCTCTAACTTTGTATTTACGATAAACATTATCTACAGTTCCGTTTGGTCCTTCCTCTAATGCAACAAGGTATTGTGGTACTGGTGTAAATTTAATTGGATTAATATCATCGCCTGGTTGGATTAACATAGTAGCAGTACCAACACAGAGATCGAGTAGAAATTCACCTATAGCTAAATCAAAGTTTGATTGACGGAGGATAGTAAACATTTTATCTAAATATAGGTCGAGAGCTGATTGAACCTCTGCTCTTCTCTCTGCTGGTATTTCATTCCCAGGTTCTAGTCTGCACCATTTTTTATATGGAGGAAATAGGCCAGACTGTATTCTGTTAGCAAACCTTTGTACGGAATGAATTGCTGTACTGTCGAAGATCATGTTCATTTTGTTTTGGCCAGGAACATTTCCTTCGTAGTAACCTTCGTATAAATTTCTTTGTGGTAAAGCATATCTGTAACAATCTTCGTAGATAGTTCTCCATAACTCCTTACGAGTAAATGCTTTGTTTGATCTGTCTAATACTTGTTGTGGTTTTAAATGCATTATGTTGTAGCCTTATTGTTTGCAGCAAATTTAGCTGCTGCCTCTTTAGATCCAAAACCCCATTTCTTTAATGCAAGTTTTAATCTTGTTGGTTTACCATCTTTCATTAATGGTCCTTTAACTTTAGAGAACCTCGCTGCAAAAGATACTCTTCTGCCGTCTGTTCCTTTATTCTGTGGTCTTTTTAAATTACTTCCTTGAGTTCGTTTAAAATAGTCTCTACCTTTTTGGTTTAGACCACCACTAGGATTTTGATGTTCTTTAGAATATCCCATTAAAATATTACAGCTCCTAAAACAAAACTAATAATTAAAGATGAAATACACCACTTGTGAAGTAATGCTCTTCTCTTCCACTCTCTAGGAGTATGACCAAAGATGATCATGTTATGCCTTCTTTTTATTTTCTTTAGCTGCTGTTATGATGTCGCCTCTAGTAATTTTTTTCTTATCACCATACTTTGCTGCAAGATTTTTTTTAGCAGTAGATTTTTTTTTCATTTTCATTTTATACATTATACTAACCCTTCCCTTCTTTTTTTCTTCTTAGGAAACCCAGCTTTCATGTTTTTGTAGGCTTCGTCAGAAATAGTTGATTTAGATTTTGGATTTGACTTCCCAGCTTTTTTTTTTCGATTTATATAATAATACAAACCCTTCTTAGCTTTCTTTCCGTCTTTAGTTGTATGATATTCACTAGCCATTGTTTTCCTCCTTGTTTGGTCTGTACTTTGGATTTCTAATATATTCTTGTTCGTGATGATCCATTATGCACTCCCTAACTTAGATCCCGTATCTCTAGGATTTCTTATTGGTGAATATGAAGTTGATCCAACAGTAGAACCTCCAGCTAGTTCACCTCCAACTAATGATCCACCAACTCTTCTTTTTCTAGAAGTTCTAGTAGATCTCTTCATAGTTCTTATAACTTTCTTTGCTGCTGGTTTTGTCTCTTTAGCAACTTCAGCTCTTCTATCTTCTACTGGTGATGTTGCTGGTGGTTTACTTCCACCTCCAGAAATAATTTTAACTGGAGCCTCTATAACTTTCTTAATTACTTTTGCTGGTGATCCTCCCATTATGTCATCCTTTCATCTTCGTATGGGTTTCTTACCATACTATCTGCTGTTAATGTAGTTCCAACTCCTAATTGTGGAACAGCTCTATCTTGAGAGTATAACAATCTGCCACCAGTTCTCGATGCTCTCTTACGAGCAGCAAGTTTTCTAATTTCTTTTTTTTCTTTAGCATCTGCCCTTTGTTCCCTCTCATCAAGCAGTTTATTTGTTTCTGCCATTTGAGGTGGTGGAGTATACTTTGGTGTCTTAAATAAACTTCCCATATTACCTCTCGAATATCCTACTATACATTATCATATCGTTTTTATTAAAGGAATATTTTTTTAATACTCCTTCCCTAGAGAAATATATTTTTTCTATCCATTTGATAGCCCGAACATTTCGAGCACTTACTGTTACATGAAGTCTATGCAAGTTTAACTCTTCAGCACAAAGCTCCATAAATTTTTTAGCTCCTTTATGAAATTTTAACTTATGTTTAAATATTAGTTTCATATCTGGTATCAACCATAGCTCTGCAACTCCAGGCCATTGTGGGACCAAACCAAAACAAACTATAGGCTTACCTTGATCTAAGACTGTATAACCATAACCTTGTTTAGTAGCATTATCTAAATACTCTAGATAACCAGGTATCTGTTTCATGTGATCGTAATCATCTTGATGTAGGTCCATCAAGTTTAGTAGATAAGATTTAAAAGGTAATACTGTTAATGGATCGTCTTTGCCCTGGATACCAAATATACTCTCAAGTGTCGCTAAGTTCATAGGTCATCCTAAATTTATCAGAAATTTTTATTTCTTGCATTTCTTTTTCTGTAGCCTCTACTTCTACTTCGATACCTAGCTCAACATCAAACTTAGACNAGATCTTGACTTTCCATTTTTTCTTCATGCAAAAATATCAAAATCTGTATTTGCTGTAGCTTGTCTGAATTTAGGATTAGATCCTCTAGTTAGAGCTCTGTGTTCACCACCACCTAATAATAAATACATATAAGCATCACCGACATGGGAATGTTCATTCTTATTAGGTTGATCTCTAAATCTTTCTTGCCCGGTTACTTGTACTCTTTTGAAATGATAACCACCACTCAATGCTTTNCGAAGTCTCTTACATTTTTTNTCAANNAATAATCCNGGCTTACCATCTATCAATCTATTCATAGGCATTGCACCGGCCTCTCGTCTTACTTTAAAATCATTCGTTGCAGTTGGTCTAGCAGTCAATCCAATAGATCTTAAATGATCAAATGCAGTTACTTCATAAATCTCATCTCTCTTTTGTCCAGCCGGGTCTCCCCAAACTAAAACATCAAACTTTGGAAATCGACTTGCGAGTTCTGATTTTAACATGGTCCCAAATCTTTCAAGACCCATATCAAAAGTTACAAGCTCATGTAAGATAACCCATCTGCCATTAGTCAATCTTTGACCAAAGATAGCTGCTGGAGTTAAACCAAAGTCAACACCAACTTGAATTGGTACAGATGGATCTGGCTCTATAACATCCGTTGACATAATGTTATCATCGTACTCTGTAATAACAGCTTTGCCTTCTTGAACATAAGTATATAAACCTTGAGCATAACATCTAATCCAATCTATATTCTTTCCGAGTAGTGTTTGTTCGTAGTATCCGTTAGGTAAATTTTTTTTATTTTCTGCTTTAGGATTTGCCATCCACCACTTATTGGCTGACATAATAAAACCATTGGCCTCTGGATTATCTGGTAAATTATCTTTAGTGTATTCAATAACTGCACCTGGCTGCTTATAAAACTTCCAGGCATACTGGCCAGACATCTTTTCTTTTTCAGATAATCTATACCACCAATGATCGTCATCCATTGGGTTCGTATCCATAATAATTCCTCTCCAGGGTTTTGCTCCACCATCTGCTAATGTAGGATACCTTCCAACTCTGTGTGTTAATCCATCTATAACAGCTTTAGGTAATTCTCTTGCCTCGTTAACCCATGCACCAGTCAACTCCATTGATAATAACTTCCTAACATCTTTAGGTTGATCAAGAGCTAAGAAGATAACTTCACAATCTATTCCTGGAGCTCCGTCTCTCGGTGGTAATTTTATATGATGCGTTAATGGTGGGCTCCATCGAAATGGTCCCCAAATGTTTTCTGGAAATAATTCTTGCCATGTTTTTATAGTAGTTGTCCTCAGTTCCGGATAAGAATTACGCACTACTACAAATCTAGAATACTTGATCCCATCACGAGGACTTTGTACCTGGCTCACAGCTTTGAGCATAATCTCTGCTGCACAAGCATACGATTTACCGGATCCAACTGGACCCATCAAACCTCTTACAAAACTTTTATCTTTTAGAAACTTCCATACAGTAGGTGATGTAGAGAAATCTAAATTAAGATTAGTTATTGCATTACTCATTGTTCTAATCTTTCAAGCATAGATTTGATTGTTGTATCATCTTCNGATTTTTTTTTAAATACAATATCTCTCCAATCGGCAAGTGTTCGACCAGCTAAATCAGCACATTGCCTATCACTTAGTTGTTTCTTTAACATCACCACTTGGATCCTCTCCACTTCGCTGTGGTTCAATTTTCTCTTCATCTATTTCTCCATCAATTATTTTAGGTTCGGGTCCATGCATTACAATCCCAACTACAGATGGTCGTTCTACATCTTCCTGGCTTTCTAATAAACCAGATGCTTTAGCTAAAGTTCTTAATACAGAAACTTTATCATGCAGTTCTACTTCCAACTGAGGCCCGGCTTTTGTCGGGATCATTTTTATTTTTTTAATAGCTTTGATTGCTGCTTTAGGTATATTTTTAGGATCTTTTACAGTTACATTACCCTGGTCATCCCACCAAACAATATCGGCAATATTAGCCGTTGCTATATCAATAAGTTCTTGAGCAACATTTTCTTTGTTATGCTCGATCACTTCGGATTTCTTTAACCTTCTCTGAACCACTCGGATACCACCGAAACGATCCAGAGGAGGCTTAACGATCCTTTTTTTAGAAGGGGATTTCGTCATCTTTTAGTTCAGTCTTTTCTGCTGCTGATTGCTGGTGTTGAGGTATATTCCCTTTGCTAGAATTATCATTCTCAAACACTCTGAAAAAGATAACTGCATCTCCCTTGTTATATTCTTTAGATGGATCTAAATTATAGATCTTAATATCTAAAGCTCCAGGGACATCAGTTCTTTCCCCAGTCTCTTTATTGTAATTAGAACCTTTCCAAGTTTCGATAATATACTTTCCTTCTGATAAGGTAGTAGTTCTCATTAGCTTGAAGGTTCGGTTGCTGTGTGTCGGTCCGTTAGACATATATTTCCTTTCTGTTATGTTTCCGATTTGTTTTGTTATAAACCATTAATAAAAATTCTGCAAAAAAATTGTGAGGATCCCCCCTATATAGTATTACGCACCGGGGGGGCAAGGGTGTCGCTTTTTAAAATGTTCCATCTTTGTTCCTTTCTGCTAGTTTATAAAGTGTAAAGGTTCGTTTACTATTTATAATTTCTTATACTCTTCGACCTTGCAATCTTCTTGACTATTCTCTGTATCATTTCCTTATTATCTTTTGGTTTATCTTGCTTGAAGAATACATATTCAAAGAATTTAATAGTCTTTACACTATCCCTCTTATTAGCTCTTCTCCAAGTTAGGACTTCCCTTATTCTTTTTACAGCATAATCTTCAGTCAGTCCCTTATCTTTTATCCAGGAACAGAGTAAGTCAAGCTGCCCTTGATCGTACTGGATGTGTTGACCGAATATCTCTTCGGTTAGTTTCTTAAACTTATTTAATATAGATTTACCTATAGGGTATATATCATTGTTAAGTTTGTTGTTATGTATCGTCTCTGAATGAATATCTACATATTCCTTGTAGTGAATATCTTCCTTATCTCCCCCTTTTACAGTAGGCTTTTCCTCTGTCTTTGTATTCCTTCTGAGTGAATACTTAGTCTTACCATTCATCTTAGGTCCTTTAGGTATTTCTGGTTTCTCTTCGTAAGATCTATCTTGGTCTGTAGCTATGGCAGCAGCATCTTCCTCGCTTACTTCCGGNTCNAANACCATGNAGTATTTGTTNCCCTTCAGTCCAGGATGTTTCTTAGCATATTTAATATAACCCATATCAATTAGTTTTTTAATATGTTTCGATACAGTAGACTGAGATTTAATACCTAAGACTTTAGCAATCGTTATTTGGTTCGGCCAACAGACACCTTGCCTTGAGGTATAATTACCTAAAGCACAGAGTACCATGAAGGTTCTCGGATACTTCTTAAATCGTACATCAGCCACAGCTCGTTGTGGTATTACGCAGAAGTGTCCAGGTGTTCTGCCAGTTCCGTAATCAGCTTTTTTTGTCATTCATTATCGGGTTGTGCCTCGGCCTTCAGTTTACTTTCAAGCTCACTAAAATCAGACCACAGCTCTAAACCTTTATTGGTTCTTATATCCCAACAATTACTTTTGTATCGTTTTAGTTTGATGTGATGAATGACTGTAGTGTGATCTCTATTACCACACATTCGACCAATAGCTGGTTGTGATGCAGTTGTCAGTTCATGACATAAATTAATATATACAGATCTAACTCTAACTAATTCTGCATGTCGTCTAGCTGAATTAATATCTGTAGGTGTTACACTAAAATAATCACACACATGTTCCAGGATGTCTGACATCCATATCTTTTTAGCTTTGTTACTTATCTTAGGTTTATACTTTTGTTGTTTCTTTAATACACGCAGCTCATCCAATATTTTATCTAACTTTCTTTCTAAGATAGCAATTCTATTTTGTGTATTATCTTCTATTGGTTTAGGTTGGATCAATGGTACTGATCTCTGCTGCACATACTCATAACCTGGTGGTGGTTTGATTACATTATTTGGGATCTTTGTCATTCTTATCCTCCTTGTTTTTTTTCCTAAAACGAATGATGCCAGGGTTCATAAGTTCCTCCAGATCTTCCTCAGTTAATTCATCTGGATCTTTGTCCTGGGGTTTTTTCTTTGGTGTTTTTTTCTTAATCATATCTGTAAGTTCTTTGAGTAATCTCTCGCAGTACCAATGAGCTTTACCAGCATCATCTCTAGCTCCTTCAAGAGTTTCTACTTTCTTACCCATTCGCATGATGTACTTGCAGATATTAAATTTGATAGCTCCAATCTTTTCTGCATCTGTAAACTGAGATGTGATTGCATCAAAAGTTTGTATTGGATTATCTTTGTAGTGTGATGGATTTATTTTATCCTTCATTGGATCCTCCCATTCTAGCTGCGTTTATCATTTTATCTATTCGGTCCTGGACTACCTTGGGCCTAATAGATATTCCCATCTCTAAGATTTCAGACACCAATGTGGCCATAGGAATTCTCTCTACCTTAGCTTGGTCCTGGATCTTATCTTTTAATTTTTCTGGGATCTTCAAATAGAATGGTACAATCTTCATATTTTTAGCCATTTTTACCTCCTTAAAAAATATTTAAAATATATCTTGTAAATATATATTAAATCACTATATTAACAATATGAACAGAACAAGACCACAATATAGAAAAGACAAATGGGGTTGGGTTAAGTTTGGTCCTCATTGGTACAAGAATGATTTGTATCCTAATGTAGTTTTACATAGATACAATGTGCCTGGAATATTATGGCCTTGGGAGGTTCTAACTGGTGCATGGAGAGGTAAAGACTTTTACTTTGATGGCAAGTTTGAAATTAGAGGTCTGGCAGCTGGTGATAAATCAAGCTGTACTCAACATGCAATCAGACTACAAAAAAAATATATAACTAATAAAGGAGTAAAGTAATGAGTGCATATCAAGTAGGTACAGAGTGTTTAGGTAGAGTATTAAAGGCTATCAGTAAAGCTGGTGCTTATGGACCTAGATACAAACACATACAAAAACTAAAAGATCAGTACAATAAAAATGCTGGTAAGGTTTTTGATCAGTTACTAGATCTTAATAGATTTAGTTTATCTGAAAACTATCCAAACGATTACAAAGATTTATTTCATGATGTAGATAGATCTAAAGCTGTTTGGTTTAGCAGACAATTAGGTCATGCAGATGTACAATTATATAAGAGCTTAGGTTGTTTCTTATACCAAGCATGTGAAGGTAGAGCTGCTAATAAATCTTTATTCAAAACTTTGGATGCTATCAAAGATGTATTTGCTCATGACTTAGCAAGTAAGCATCCTGGTTATGAAGATGCAAAGTGGGGTTAATCATGAATAATAGAAAAACAATAAGAGTAAGAATAGAAAAAGCATTTGATTATTCAAAAGCAAAGTTCAAACAATTTGAAGGAAGAGAATGGAATGATCAACAAGGAACAAGTCAATCAACAAATTCTGATAGTTTATTCTTTCATGCACAATGCGAGTTATGTGATGAGTTATTAAATACAGAGAGGTATAGATGAATAAGATTGTAGCTTTAGTTAGAGTAAGTACAGACAAGCAAGATGTAAACAATCAAAAGTTTGCAATAGAAAAAAAATATCCTGGATATGATATTGCCTGGTTTGAGGAGCCAGGCATATCTGGTGCAAAGAAATTTAGAAATAGACCAGAGCTCCAGGATGCAATCAGACTAGCAAAGAAATCAAACTTACCTTTGGTAGTTTATTCTTTGAGTAGATTAGGTAGGACCTATGAGGTTGGACAATTCCTGGAAGATAACAAAGGTAAAATAAAACTAGATGTTTTAGATACACCTAACTTGGATGATGCAATCGCTGGGTTCCATGTAGCTATCAATAGAATGGAAAGAATTAATATCTCTAACAGAACAAGAGCAGCTCTAGCTAGATTAAAAGCTGAGGGTAAAGATCTTGGTAACTTAACTAACTTAGCTGAGGTAAGAGTGAGAGGTCATGCAACAATCAAAGCTAATGCAGATAAGTACGCAAAAGATATTAGAGATATTATTGAAGGCATCAAACTCTCTGGAATAAAAACACTCCAGGGTATTGCAGATGCTTTAAATAACAGAGGTGTCAAAACTTACAAGGACAAAGTTTGGTATCCTACAACAGTAAAAAATGTCCTTGAAAGGGAGGCTGCGTAATGATGGATATTGAAACAATAATCCACTTAAACAAACAAGCTGGTAAACAAGCAAAGAAAGATGAGATTAAACCTAAAGTTTTAGATTATGATGATTTACATAATTTAAAACAAGGAGATATTTCATCTATAAGAAACATACCAAATCTTGGTGATCACATTCCGAGTGGTTGGTCCAAGTTTGATGTAAACAAACTAAAAGATAAACTATCTGTACCAGAATGGTGGTATGGATGTAAGATCTTAGCTACTGGAGATTTGTGGTGTGATAGCTCAGGGTTCGGAGCACCAGATGAGCCATCACTTACAACACCAGAATTTATTGATGTTGTACAAAAACTTTATGAGAGTTATCCAGAGATAGGTCTTGGTTTATGTTGTACTGGCCAATTTCAAGTAGGTGTAAGATGCTATATAGAGGGTTTACAATGAACAGAATATGGACTAAATATATAAGCAAGATGAACATAAAAGAAACATTATTGTTCTTGGCCGAGGGTGTAGCTTTCTTGCTATGCCTGGCTGCTATCTATTTCTTAGTCATTGTTGGATGTGCTTTGGTAGATAGTTGTTACTATCACTATGTACCTGGAGGGGGAGTTTGATGGTAGATAGTGGTAGGAAAACATCTTTTAAAAGAAAAGAACTAGGAGGGAGTGTTGTTGGCTCCCTCTTAGTAAAAAGTTTCAAGACACCTAACCAAATCTTGAAAGATGCTCTTAATGAGTATGATGGGAAGGAGGCTGTGAATGACATAGCTAACGAACCAAAAGTAGTAGCTGGTAGAATGTTAGAACCAGTTATTTTAAAAATGTTCATGGACCAAGTGAAATCTTATTGCAACGATAAGACTAAAGTTAAGATGACTGTACCAAAGACAGCTCACTTATATCAGTTGGAAAATGGAAAGCTCGGTAGCTCTTTAGATGGTATGTTACACATATCTCCAGGAACTCTTGAACTCTCAGATTATACAAAGAAAACTTTTATCCTAAAAAACAAAGTAGTCTTAGAGTGTAAGAATTATTCTGGAGCTGCCGAGGATGAACCTTATCCAGCTTACTTGTATCAGATACAACAAGCTCTGCTTACTACTGGATGTGAACATGGTATCTTGGTTACGTTTGTAAAAGGTTGGCAGCTACAATGGTTTATATATCAAAGAGATCATAAGATGATTGATGAGATTATAAAAGCTGGTAAAGATTTTTGGGATAGGTTTGATGGCATAAAGAATGGTCATGACTACTGGTACCCACCAGCTGATACTGCTGAGGCTAGTCTAATCTATACAAGTAATGGATCTAAAGAGGTCCATGATATGAGTACACATAACAAGCTAGGTATTTTGATTGAGCAATTTGTATCTGCATCTGCTGATGAGAAAGAGGCTAAAAAAAGAAAAGATGCTGCATCAATGTACATGAAAGAAATACTTGGTGGTCATGAAGTTGTTAAGTTTAATGATTACACAATTAAGCATA